>Ga0307515_10009846_pt1 | contig 18415 bp, 13 predicted proteins | sample 17_EM_MG_FD_194513 | JGI IMG/M metagenome (GOLD analysis project Ga0307515, IMG submission 194513) | Populus trichocarpa ectomycorrhiza microbial communities from riparian zone in the Pacific Northwest, United States - 17_EM | ecosystem: Host-associated > Plants > Roots > Unclassified | place...
AAATTAACTCTTAAACATAACTAAAATTTAATTTGGCCCATGATTAAATCAAATTGGCCCATTAAAAATTTAATTATGTCATTGGACTTAATTTTTATGCAAATTCATCCAATAATAATTTCATTTGACCTTGAATTTGCATTTTGTCTCCATTTTTAGGCATAATAGGGTACAATTAGGCCTTGAATTTCCTTCAAAAATTGCAGCTTGATTTTACGGTCTGCTTTCTCCACGTTGCCAGCCTTTATTTTATTATTATTATTATTATTATTATTATTATTATTTATTTTGAATTTTGAAAAAAAGTGAATTTTAGGAATAACCCAGAATTGGGTTCTAACAGTTGCCCCCCTCTTTACAAGGTTTACGATAGAAAGTTCGTAAGAGACTTTAGATAGTAAGCGTTGTAAAGAAGAAAAAGAAGGATGAGAGATGATTGACTCATCATGGAGAAATGATAAATCTTTTTTAGGGCTAGAAAGCGTATGTAGAGTAAAAACTGGAAGATTTTTCTTTTGAAAATTTAGAGATTTTGAAATGGTCGAATTGTCATGGGTGACCTACCCAGAGAAAATTAAAAAAAAATTGAGATGGTCTTACTGTAATGGGCGACCTACCCGGGTGAAAAACGCAAAGATTTTTCGAAGATTTTTTCAAAATGGTGAAAAATACAGAGATTTTTTAAAGTGGTCTTGTTGTAATGAGCGACCTGCCCAAGTGAAAAATACAAAGATTTTACAAAGAGGTGAAAAATGCAGAGATTTTTCAAAGTGGTCTTGTTGTAATGGGCGACCTGTCCAGGTGGAAAATGAAAAGAGTTTTCAAAGTGGTGAAAAATACACCGATTTTTCAAAGTGGTCTTGTTGTAATGGTCGACCTGCCTAGGTGGAAGATTTTAGGGTGGTGAGAAATGCGAGGATTTCTCAAAATGATTTCATTGTAATGGGCAACCGGCCCAAAAAGAAGAAAAAAAGAATTTTCAAAGAGGTCTGATTATGATGGGTGACCTACCCAGGTAAAAAAAATGAAATGTCTTGAATAGACAACATGATAGGGCTCGAAGGTGCACTATTCAAGAGATGGAAGCTCAAAGGAGCGTTCAAAAAGAGATAGGACTCGAAGGGGAATGAGGGCTGAAAAACACACTCGATAGGAGGTAGGGTTAGAAAACGCACTACCTGAGAGGTGAGGACTCAAAGGCGCACTTGAAAGAAGGCAGGGTTAGAAACGCAATACCCAAGGTGTGAGGCTCTACGGCGCACTCGAAAGGAGGCAGGGTTAGAAAACACACTACCCAAAGGATGAGGGCTCGAAGGCACATAAAAAAGAGGTAAGGTTAGAAAATGCACTACCGAAGGTGGTCGAGGGCTCTAAGGCGTACTCAAGGGGCAGGGTTAGAAAACACACTACCCATGGTGGTCGAGGGCTCTAAGACGCACTCAAAAGGAGGCAGGGTTAGAAAACACATTAACTAAGGTGGTTGAGAGCTCTAAGTCGCACTCAAAAAGAGGTAGGGTTAGAAAACACACTACCCAAGAGGTGAGGGCTCAAAGACACACTCAAAAGGAGATATGGTTAGAAAACACAATACCCATGAGATCGAGGGCTCTAAGGTGCACTCGAAAAGAGACAGGGTTAGAAAACGCACTACACAAGAGATGAGGGCTCAAAGGCGCACTCTAAAAGAGGCAGGGTTAGAAAACGCACTACCCATGAGGCGAGGGCTCGAAGGCACACTAAAAAAGGAGGTAAGATAGGGCTAGAAAGCACACTATCTACATGATGAGGACTCAACAGCCCGCTCAAAAAGAGGTGATAATGAGACACCGATCTGTCAGGGATGAAAGTAATGCATCATGATCAATATGCTTGTATGCTTATCTGAGAAATATAGGTTCCCTTTTCTTTATGGAGTTTTCCTTTTCTCCAAATTTTGAGTCTCTGATAGTAAGCTTTGATGACTATTTCCACTCTTGCTTACTCAAGTCATATCTTATGACCTCGACCTCTGAGAAGGATCAACATACTTGTTTTCTCACAAACCTTTATCTGAAGGGTTGTCGGCATCGCCTAACATTTTTTGTTTTCTTAGAAGGGGAATCATGGAGTCAGCCTTATGTGTTTTGGTGGATTGCCCCCCAATTTGATCATGTCTCCAAGTGTTCAATTTGGGTTTTTCTTGGGGATGAGGCTATGTGGAAAAAGATTTGATTATTTACAAGGGGTTGTTTTCAAGAAGAATTTTTAGAATTTCAAAGCAATTCCGAAAAATCATTTTGATGTTTATTCAAAACAAACTTGTTCTGAAAAATTCAAGCTATTCTCATAGATAGGTTTGCATAAGTGTTGAAAAATTTTGTTTTGCTTTACGTGAAAATATGAAGTGATGTTTTGTTGGTCAAAGCGATTCAAGCTTCAATTTGAGGGTTTCAAAGTACTAGTTTTTAAAGCTTTCATTTTGTTTGCATGAATAATGACTTGTTCCTTATGGAAAAGCAAAGTCTACCGATCCAGATTACTTGCCTTTGATCAGAAAGGGCTTGATTGGGCACGTAACGTAGGATTTAGCTATTGGCTATGAAGAAAAAGGATATTTATAGGCTCAAAAGGTGTGTAAGGGAATTTAAGACAAAGGATCACTAGTGTTTATATCTCAAACTTTTTTTTGGTTCATACATTTCTGGACCTTGGAATTGATTTCAAAATGGTGCCCTCACGGGTTTGGGTTTTTGCTTCTTTTGATTTTGAGCGTCATCGTATCAGTTATTTTATGGAAAGCTTAAATATTTTGATTTCTTTGGATTTTTTATGCCCCTTAGCTTTATTTGGGCACCTTTAATCATCGAGAACTTTATTTCTCACACTTTCCCCCCAGTATTGTTTGGGTACTTTTGATCATTGAGGATTTTCTTTCATGCCCCCCAGTGTTATTTGGGCACTTTTATCATTGAGGACTTTTTCCTGCCTCCCAGTGTTGTTTGGGCATTTTTAATCATTAAGGATTTTTTTGCACTTGCCCCCCAGTGTAACGTGTGATCCTAGCCAAGGTTATCGTCTTTCAAGAAAAAGTTATTAGGCTCAAAAGGGGACTACAAGGGATTTTTAGCATTGTGAAAGGATGATCAAAGATGACCTTTCTTCATTTCAAAAGCATGCAGTTAGAATCGACAAGCTTTGCTTTCTCACATGCAAAATGGTTTCTCATTATTCATGCAGTCAAAACTCAGCTTTGAAGTTATCTTATGGTGTTCGGGTTGTCTTTCAGGTTTTTTAAGTGGTAGGATATCACTTGAACTTTCAGAACTTGTTTATTAGAACAAACACCAATTTGATTTTTGTTTTTGTATTAAAACTTTGATTTCCCAAAAATCCTTGTGAAAACACGGGGTCATGCTTGTGTTTTTTTTTAAAGAGAGAGAAAAAAGGGAAAAACACCAAAGAATTCTAAGTGCAGTGGTTTTGTGAGTACAGAGTGTGCTTAGTGTGTTATTTGCATGAAGGCACATCATGAACAAAAAAAACACATGATTCTATTAACAGGAAAGGCTCATTTGGCAAAGAAAGTCTTGTGGCATTATGAGCCAAATGGCCAACAAGACTAAAATAGGTTGAAACAGACATGATCAAGCAAAAGACAATAATTGAGCATGCTTCATCCTCCCATCTTGTGGTAGAACTTCGTCCTCTATCCTCGAGAATGCACACTACCTTCTTAACACCCTACTCTTGCCATGAGTGCTTTGAGATTTTCTAAGCATTCCGCCTTTAGTACATTCAACGATCCACTACCTGAGGCATAATTGGGTAGAGGGTTCGAACTCACATTTGGAGTTCCTTCGAAGGTTATCCATCCAGCTTTAATCAAATACACGAGCCTCTTCTTGAAGGCACTACAAGTATGAATGTTGTGTCCCGTGGCGCCAGCATGGTACTCGCAAGTGAGGTCGGGCTTGTACCAGTTGGGGTAAGGTGGTTGCAGAGGTGTCAAGGGTTCTGGAGCTATATGCCCGATGCTCAGTAGCTTTTGGTACATCTCATTTAAGGGCAACGGTAACGGAGGTAGCTATTCTTGGATTCTTTGGTGTTTGGTTTGAGGCTCAGGTTTTTTAGCAGGAAAAAAAGAGTTGAGATTGATGTTGGCAATTTGGGGTGAAAAGGATGGAGTGTGGTATTTTTGGAATGGGTTCTTCCTACCCCTATAGCTACCCTCAACATGGTCAACCTCTTTCCTTTTACCTTCAGATCCCTTTTTTTTCACAGGTGCAGAGATTCTACCACTCTTTACTCCTTGCTCTATGGGCTCAGCTACTACCATAGCGTCAGTAAATTGTTGGGCCGAACTACCCATCATATGCTCATAGTATGGGTACTTAAGCGTGTTGGCAAATAAAGTGATCATCTCTTTGTCCAAAAGTGGGGGATGCACCTGAGCGGCCAAGTCTCTCCACCTTTGAGCATATTCTCTTATGCTTTCCTTGTCCCTTTTCTCTAGATTGGAAAGACTGGTTCTATCAGGAGCAATGTCCATATTGTACTTGTATTGCTTAACAAAAGCATCCACCAAGTCTTTCTATTTTTGGATCTTTGTGTTGTCAAATCTCATATACCAGTTTAATGCCGCCCCACTCAAGCTATCCTGGAAAAAGTGCATCAGTAGTTTTTCATCATGTACTACTTCTGCCATTTTTTTGCAGTAGGATTTGAGATGAGTCATGGGGCATTGTGTTCTAGTATATTTGATAAATTCAGGAACACGAAACTTTTTCGGGACAACCATATTTGGAACCAGACACATTTCTGCTGCCTATACTGGATCATATAAGTCTACCCCTTCAATGGCTCTGATTCGGGCTTCAAGCGCTGCCATCTTATCTTGATCAATGCCATTGGATGACTTGGTCTTGTGCGACTTATTGGCAAATGGATCTATGACTGCAGGGGCTGGTGCCAATGGCATTGAGTGCACAAATGTTAGATTGTGTGGAGGTTCTTGACCATGTTCACTCATTGTTTCTTCGGGTTGAGCCATTGTCGGAGTTTGAACAAAAATATTAGGCCGGTTGGAAGGACCTTCACTAGAGGCATTTCTAAGTGTTTGCTCGAGTAAGCTAGTGAGGCGAGCCACGCTTGCTTTCAGAGACTCTAACTCTTCTTGGAAATGGGCGTCACGATGAGCACGCTCTTCATCTTCCATGTTTCTTGCTCGGAGTCGGGTGTTGTAGGCTTTTTAGGGACCTATATTTCAACCTGTTGCATGTATGTATGTTATAATGGATTGATGTATGTGTATGGATGCAAATGTATGTACATGCACATTGGGTATGAATGGCAAAAACCTATGTACAATGAATATCAAGGGAGTTCATGCTCTAAAGGAAGGTTCTAGGTCATTATATGATGGGTAGGCTTTCTACCTGGTCTCAAAAGGGTCTATGAACTGCCTAGTGACCACCTCACGTGAAGGCATTATAGGGGTTTACAAGGAATGGTTGGGGCACAGTGTGACCGTCATTACCGAGTAAACACTCAGCTCATAGCTGGATGTTTCACGAATCTGAACCCCGACTGAAAGTCATGAGACAGACCGCTACTCCCCACCTAACCTAGAATTGGGTTTATTCGTAAAATTAAAATGCATGCTAAAGTAGTAAAAATGCGAGCTAAAATTAAAGACCAATAAAAAAGCAAACAATCAAACAAGCAAAGCTTACTCCGACCAGACAAGGTGATCCCCAGTGAAGTCGCCATCCTATCGGGGGGGGGCGAGCGTCGCGACGTCGTCTGGCGACGGCGGAGGCTCTTTTTCATGTTTCCTGTGTGAGGTGTTGTGTGTTGGGAAGGGTTTTTGGATTTAATCATAAAATTATGATTAATGTTTAGGAGTCGCCATCTAGTATTATAGTCACTAGGAACCTATGGTCTGCGAGAGTCTGGGTAAGGGACTGGTTGTGCAAGGAAAAGACGCATCACCCCAGTACACCCTACCTAAGGTAAGCTGCATTGTTGTTTGATTGTTTTTTCTAAGTCGGGTTTCTATTCGTTGGTTTTTTTTAAGGTTCAAGACAGACCTCTCTTCATAAGAGAGTCTCTACCTTATCGGGTTAGATCCTAACTGTTCTAAAGTCTGAATTTTTAGCATCACATTTATGTACACCTTGTATCTTTAATACCTGAGGGTGTACTTTATCGTGTAATTTTAGACCCCACAAATATTAAAGTCTACATCTGGATCCTAAAAAGATTGGAAAAAGATTTATGACATGTTGGCCAAATTCTAATGGATAATCATAAATTGGTTACGATATCTATTTTTGGATTTTAAAACGTGAAAAAGATGCAATTTTTGTTTTTATAAAAATATGCTTGAAAAAAATTTTAGGATTTGGCTGTATGCATGAAAGCAATTTTTTTTTTCAAAAGGGAAATTGATTTAAAAGTTTTTTGAGATTTGTTTTTTGAAATGTTTTGAATTTTTTTTTAATATTTCGGAGAAAACTGGGAATTTTAATACCGGATTTGTATTTTACAGTGTAAATATACAATCCGATATTATGCAAAATTGATAGAAAAATATGTGAGAAAATCATAATTTTTTTCAAAGGATTTTTTAATTTTTTTTGGATTGTTTTTAAAAGGGGTCGGACCGAATCCAGCACTGTCATTTGGGCTGGGCTAGAACTGGCCCACTTTGGCCCAGCCCAAAGTGGGAAGCTAATTATTTAGTCGCTGCATGCAGAATGAATTCTATATGCAGCGACTGCAGCAGTGAACAACAGGGACGGTTGATGCAAGGCAGGGATGGAGAACCACTTGAGGTGGTGAGGGCCTATGGTTGTGCTAGTGGCGGCGTTGATGGAGAGCTTGGCCGCTGGAGTTGCTACTGCGCAGGAAGAAGTTTGCGAAGGAGAGAGAAAGGCCGGAAGGAGAAGAGAGAGAGTCGTGGTGGCTGCTTGGTGGTTGTGCTGGCTTCCTGTGGTGGAGCTGGTGTTCGTGGTGGTGTATAGGTTGGGTTTGTTGGTATTATCACTAGAGAAGGCAGCTGTGGAAGAGGTGGAGAGAGCTGCAGAAAGCAGATGAGGAAAGAAGGAAAATGGAAACAGTGGGGAGGCTGGGTATTTGCGATTTTTTGACCTGATTGTTTTCCTCCCTCAGGGCATCAACGGAGACTCTATTTATTCTATTTATAGGAGGTGGAATAGGGTAATCTCGTTTACACCGGGGTAAAATTTCGGCCCTTGATTTTGTTGGTAAGGATCCCAACCGTTGGTTCAAAGTAGCCTGCAAAGAGGCTCCCACGCTGTTTCTTTTGGGTAAAACAGGGAAGACAATGAACAATTACCAGACGACGTCCTCTTTTTTTTTAATGCAAAACGGCGTCGTTTTGGACTGAATTAGTGATTTTAACAGATTTTCAATTTAGTCGTCCATCTTTCAATTGGTTTCAATTGAACCCCTAATTGACCCTAAACTTTTGATTTAATGCAATTAGGTCCCTGATGAACTTTAATTTGAACCCCGAAGTTACGCGCCTTTTACAATATGGTCCTTGGTCTCAGATTTTGTCAATTTAACCCCTAATTGACCATTAAATTTTCAATTTCTTCAATTTCACCCCCGGTTTTTGTCAATTGAACCCCCATAGTTTGCCGCCTGTTGCAGATTGGTCCTTGGTCTTAGATTTCTTCAATTTAATCCCTAATTGACCATTAAACTTTCAATTTCTTCAATTTCACCCCGATTTTTGTCAATTGAACCCCCATAGTTTGCCGTCTGTTGCAGATTGGTCCTTGGTCTCAGATTTCTTCAATTTAACCCCTAATTGACCCCAAAACTTCAATTTTCTTGCATTTTGGCTTCTAATTTCAATCAATTAACTTGGTAAAAATTAAATTTGGTCTCTTAAAATTCTAATCTTCTCAATTAAGCCCAAATTAGGCTCCCAAACTTAATTTTTCACCAATTAATCCCCAAATAAAATTAATTTGACCCATTTAAAGTATAATTAAGTGCTTGCACTTAATTAAATCCTTCAATTGGACCCAAATTAACTCTTAAACATAACTAAAATTTAATTTGGCCCATGATTAAATCAAATTGGCCCATTAAAAATTTAATTATATCATTGGACTTAATGTTTATGCAAATTCGTCCAATAATAATTTAATTTGACCTTGAATTTGCATTTTGTCTCCATTTTTTGGCATAATAGGGTACAATTAGGCCTTGAATTTCCTCCAAAAATTACAGCTTGATTTTCCGGCATTCTTTCTCCACGTTGCCAGCCTTTATTTTATTTTATTATTTTTATTTTTTTATTTTTTGAATTTTGAATTTTGAAAAAAAGTGAATTTTGGGGAATAACCCAGAATTGGGTTATGACAGTAGTTATTCTAATTATATTTCTTTCTAATATGTTTAAATAAAAATAATAGTAGATATCATATTTAAGAAAAATTCTTAACCCAAGTTTTGTTAAATTTTTATAGCATTCTTTATTTTTTTACAATTTAGTATTGATGTATTTTTTTTTATTGATTGAGAATAAATAAAGAAATCTATATTAAAACTGAAATAAATAATTAATACAAGTTTTGAAAAATATATGATGTATTTAAAATTCTCCATTCATGTTGAATTTAAATTTTAAATTATTTTTCATTTTTAAAAAAAGAAAAACATATTGCATCACTTTATTTTGCTATTTTATTAAAAGATAATTAATTCAAATAAATAAAAATCCAGGTCATATATATCTACTATATTGTCATAAACATATGAAGAGCCTTAAAGTAGAATGATATTGTGCTGTAGATTTTTTTTTCATTATTATATTTTATTATATTTTATAAATTAATATTTCATATGTTTCTTGATCATCAGCCAGGTAATCTTCTAATCAATATATGTTTCTACCTTCTAAGGTAGAGAAACTACTGAATACAAACTTAATACCAAGAAAAGGAGGTAGATACCTTGAAAAATCAAGTAATCTAAGACCTTGAACATGTGAAAAGATTATATGCTCTAAGTTAATACCACTCAAGGAAAAAAAAAACATTTTTTTTTTGAAGAAAGAGAGGGATTATTGGAATTAAAGTGTAGGAAAGCAAGGGGGTAAGTTGCAAAAAACATGTAAATAAATGAAAAAATAAACTAAATAAATTAAAGAATTGAAATCATGTACGTGGAGTTGACCATCTTTCACAGTGACTGTGTAACTTTTTATATATTGATATAAATATTGAATTCTATCTAAACATGTAAATCATGATCATATATAAATTTTTATATGAAGTATAAAATCCCAATGGAAATTAAACTTTTTTTTTATTGATATCACATGAATTTTGAGCTAATATTGTGCCTTTTAATTAATTATTATATTAAAGACTCTCACTCGTAATAAGAATTAACATTTATGGTTCTGCAAGTTCAAACTCTTGTGGTTGATTGTTTTTTTTTTTGGTCGATCATGGCTCCTAATTGCTTGGTTAAGTTGTCAACTACTTTCTTAAATCTCATGATCTATTAGGACTCTTTTAATGCAGTTGATTTTATTATACTTGATCAATTTCATTTTTATTTTCCTGTTTTTTTTAACAATCATTGTTCTTCTACGTTTAACATATGAATGTTTATTTTTATTTAATAAATGTTGTTCATATTTTATTATTTTCTAAATAAAGATGTCATAACCCAAATTTTGATTCTTTTGATTTTTTTATTTTTATATAGTAAAAATAAAAAAAATGAATGAAATGAAAAAAAATGAAATGAATAAAGAAGAAATTGAAATTTTGGTCAGCACAATACAATCTGAAAGTTTTGAGGATTAATCAGGGTGAAATTATAAATTTAGGAGTCAATTTTAGTAGCTTAATTGAAGAATTGATAAGTTTGAAGACTTAATTAAACTTTGGATTAGTTTTATTAATGAAATCAGAAGCTTAATTGAAGGATCGATAAGTTTGAAAGCTTAATTGAACTTGGAATTAGTTTAATTAATGAAATCAAGGGCTTAATTGAAAAAATACTAAAGTTTGGGGCTGATTTGGGTCAAAATTGCAAGAAATTAAAGTCCAAGGACCAAAGTGAAAAGGCCGGGGACTATAAGGAGTTTAATTGATTTTTCCAAAGGTAATTTTGAATGAATTAAAATTGAAAAGTCAATTAAGGACTAAATTGATTAAATTACAAATCAAGGACTATTTTATAAATAGAGCCGAAGTACAGGGGTCTAATTGCAATTTACCTAGGGTAAATTAAAAAAATAAAAAAGGAAATTTCCATGAATAATGGGGCTTGATTGCAACATGTCATAAATTTAGTGACCAAATTGAAAGACGAACATTTCCATCCCAAAACGATGCCGTTACAAAGTCACTGTTCATCATCTTCTTCTGAAGGCAGAGAAGCCCGCTTGCAAAATCAAAAAGAAAATGATGGCTGGCCGGGTCTTATTACCCCCCAACTCGACCGGGGCATAGAATAAATGACCTACCACCTATCCCCTGTCTAATCCAACTCACCTTCGCCGCCATAACGTCCCAGCAAGTCAAGGAAGCCACCACCAACAGTCCAACAATGGCAGGACTGTTGGCGTCCCAGTCCTACCAAAACGTAAAGTCCAAATCCTATCTTCACATGAAAATCATAATCCGAGGAAGATAAGGACCAAATCTCACGCCTGGATTCCTATAAAACCAGAGGCAGAGGGAGAGAGAAGGGGAGAAAGAAACAGAGAAAAGAGGACAAACAAGTAACAGGGAGAGAGACATAAAAAAAAACCAAGCAGAGGAAAAGAAAACGAAGGAGCAAAGGAGAGGAGTAGCCAAAAACCAGAAGAGCAACAAACAAAAGAGGAAGTGTTGCGGAGCGTCATCAACCTCGTCTCCAAGCGCAGCAGCAGGGAAGCCTTCTTCTCCCTCCCTATTTGCGAATTTAATTAACCAAGCACTGTGCGAGCACGCGTGAATTAATTCACGTGTGCCCGACTGCTGAATCCAGGTCACTGGCTTGGGCCAGTGACCGGGCCGAGCTGCTGGATCTAGCCCAGCCCGTATGGCTGGGCTAGATCCAGCCCCTAAAAAAAAGAGTGACCTCATGCTCAGCCAGCCCAAATAGCTTTTTATTAGGGGTGTATTTGGCAAAACACACCCTAGTGTTTTTTCCATGTATTTTATCCACTTTTTGTTTTGATATTTGACTAAACGAGCTCTTTTTTCATATAAAAAAATTTCAAAACAATTTAAGGATCTTTGTTGATTTATTTGTGAGCTTCTCACGCTTTGTTTTATTTTTTTCCCTTTACGTATTGTGTTTTTATGTTGCATGTTCAATTTACAGACCTTTACTATTAAATGTAAATCTAATATGCAATACATGTCTTCCTTTATTAAAAATAAATAAATAAAAAAGAATAGAAAAATAAAAATAAAAATAAAAATAAAAATAAAAATAGCTCCCTTTTCTTTTAATACAAATTTTGCAAATTTATTCACTGATGCTAGAGTCAGGAATACCATACCTTTTGGCTTGCGTAATATTTACATACGCTAGAGTTGAAAATATTCATAGACGAATATTCATTGACTCTAATATTTTAGAAAGATCATGAGAATGGAACAAAAACAAACTCTTAGCAATTTTAGACAAGACCAACAATGCAGTTTGTTTCAGGTAGGATACTTAAGGGGTGAAAATATCTTTCCTTTCGCGTAATCAGTTTCATATCATAGAGTCTCTATTGACTAGTTAGGTTTTCTAGTGACCATAATACTAGGTGACAACTCCATAACTAAAACGAGATGTCAGATGTTCATTCTTTGTCCTACAAATAAAAATAAATTTTTAATTGATCACCGCGATGTACGGGTGTGATAGAATGATGACTCCATTAGGGACTTCTAGGACTAAACTTTGCTTTTTGTTTGTTAATTGCTAAAAAATATTTTTTATATTTAGTTTATGTGGTTATTGCTTTTTACTGCTTTAACACGTGTATTTATTATAATGCATCACTTCAAGAGTACACACTTTGAAATTTAGGATTGGTAAAGAAGTAACGGTACCCCAATGGTTTTAGCTTAGGTAAGACTCGTAAAACTATCCAATTCTTGTTTGATTGTTTATTCGATAATGATTGGTACGCCGATTTGATATTACTCAAGGCCTCTATCTTTATATCACTTGTAAGTCTGATATCGACCTTTCAAGGATGATCACTAAGCATGTGAGAGACCTTTTGAGAATAGATAGTAACTTATCTCTTGATGTACTTAATGACTAGAACTACCTGCTAGGTTGTACCCTGTGTAATCTTATTATAGCAAGCCCAAAATGTGGCATCTTGAATTCCAAGACCATTAGATAGCAAATGGTCATCACATAGGATACAAGAGTCTGAGTTGTTACAGTTGACAAAAAGAAATTGATTTGAATTGAAAGTCGAAAGGTTTATTAAAATCTCAAACTTAAGCAAGACTCGACAAGGATCCCTTTGTTGGCATGATGATGAGATCGGGTCCCTAAAATCCATGAACAAACTACCGTTGCCACCCCGTGAAAGGCAAGTCCAAATTGAATCTGCATTTTCCTTATTAATAACATCACCTCTTATACATGATTGCATAATTTTTATTTAGCAAGTTGAAATATAGATTTCTCATTGAAACACACCTATAACACTCGACTGCGAAAAAGACAAATGAAAAACAAAGAAAGAGCCTAGTTGAAAGCATAATATCGAGAAGAGTTAGATAGTCTTAGAGAAGAAGTCGCAAGGCTTATTAGTCTACTCGAACAAGCCTTGGAATCTAAATATGAAGAAATAAAATTTTCAGCTCAGCCTGACTCTATACTCACAAATCCACAGAATCTAGGGGCAAATAAGGTGTCATTTGAATCTCAAATGGCTACGTATTCCTAATTTTTCTCAACCAACATATCCCATAAAAACATCGTCTACCATTGACTTTACAGTGAAGAAATGTCAAAAGGACAAGATGGTAAAAGAAGATGGCCTGGAAAAAGTAGTTTGCTCTAGAGCAAAGGATGAGGGCATTTGAGGGAACTAGCCTACATGACCATATAAAGGCTGTTGTGATGTGTTTGGTGCCTAACGTAATCATTCCTAAAAATTTTAGAGTGTCTGAATTCGTCAAATATACAAGAACTCAATGCCCTATAACTCATCTCAATGCATAGTGCAACAAAATAGTTGAGGTGGTCTATGACGAGAAATTATTGATTCACTTCTTTCAAGATAGCTTAAGTGACATTGCCCTTACTTAGTATATATGGTTGGACAATACCAAGGTAAAAAAGTGAAAGGACTTAGTTGATGCCTTCATTAGGCAATATAAGTTCAATATTGATATGAGCTATGATAGGTCAAGCTTGCAAGCTATGAAAAAGGAAAACAAGGAGTCCATAAGAGAATATACTCAAAGGTGGCGTGAGGCAGCTGCACAGGTTAATCTTTCTTTGTTGGAAAAACAATGATCAATTTGTTTTTCAACACTTTAAGGCCCCATACTTTGAATACCTGGCTGGAAGCTCTGCATAATATTTATCTAACCTGGTTGCTATAACTGAGAGGATTAAACAAGTCATCCGATTACGAAAGATTGCTGACTCAACTGAAGAGAAAATTTTCACTAGAAAACAAAAAGAAATTAAAGTTCACAATATCAAAGGTGGTTAGAAAAGCAGGAGAAAGAACTACCAAAACAAAGAAACCTAAAAATCAATTGTCCTGAAGACGAAGCTATAATGTCATTAGGCCAAGACTTTTTTATGTGTGACCTTAATCTGACTATTGAAAAGGTGCCCTTGTCAATAAGTTTATAGGAGATAGACGATTGAAAGATTCTAGAAATTCCAATCAAAGATTGCTAAATGTTTAGCTCATTTATGTATTACCTTGCTAGTAATTATATCAAAATGTTAGTATAAGGTCTTTGCTGTTGAGCCTCTTTTACAAACATTTCAATGAAATAATGAGTTTGTCCTTCAATTGTGCCTCCTCCTTTGATTTACAACCAAATATCCTGAAAGGAGTTCCTTCTAAGACTCACAAATACACATTTGAACCATTGCATGATCTTATAGACTCAATTCATTTCTTTTACCAAAATCTTTTCTTCGAGCGGAATTTTAGAAAATTAAACTTGCCTTTTGATTTTAAAAAATGATTTGATGTTTATTTAAAACAACATTTTTAACATTCTACTTATAGAATGACATATGAATCAAGCAACTCCTTCATTTAGGTGACTAAACTCTAAACTAAAATGCACGAATAGAAAATGAATTGTCAACCTCACACTACAACTCTCGAGCTACATGTTTTAAATGTATGCAAAATGGCATGTAGTGGATTCGTTGTTCATAGACTTATGAAATGCATCTTTTGGTAAAGTCCAAACCATCACACTAGATGAGATCAAAGTTTATTGATCTTAAGTGCTTCTGCTTGAAATGAGGAAAAACCATTTTTGTTATTCCTTTCACATTCTAAAATGAATATATCTCTTGTAGTCCCCTTTTGAGCCTAGATAAATTTTCCTTCATGAAAAACCTCGACTAGGATCACACCATACACTAGGGGCAAATAAAAAATTTAATGAAAAAAAAAGAAGATGAAAAAGCCGTGAGAAAAACCAAAAAGAAAAAAGAGCCTAAGAAACGCAAATGTTAGGGGGCTTAACCAAATCACAAGAAGAAGTGATAGCCAAAACAAAGTGAGTATACCCCAACCAAAACAATAAAAAAAGGCAAATCAAAGAAGAGCGACAAAAGAAAAGATGAAAGACACAAAGAGTCGAATGACTAATAGTGATCCCCAGTCTTTGAAACTTTGAAAAACTCTTTGAGCCTTATGAATCATTTTCTTTCATAGCCAAAAACCACAACCTGCATTAGGTGCCTGTAAAAGTCTTTTCTAATCAAGCAACCTAGAACAATAAACGATGCTCTTAAAATATAAAGAATACTTTTGTATAAGAGTTATAACATCGAGAACAAGCTACTCATTATTATTCGTGCGGATAAAATGAGTGATAAAAAAAAGACATTTTTTCTAAGACAAAACCTCTAGTTTTTTCTTGAGCCTTTCGCTTTAAAACCCACAAAAATAAAAGGTCACCTTATGATGTACCTTCACCAATGGCAATATTGTCAACACAAGAACAAATCATCTCCTTTCCAAGAAAAAAAATAACCAGGGAGTTGCAAGATTTCAAAAACAAATTATTTTAAACTTACATTGAAACAATTGTTTTTTTCAAAATGCAAGATCAAGGGGCAAACATTATTTTTCTAAGTCACTAACAGAGAACACTTAGGGGCAATGGCCAGTTGAAGAGGGCGACATTATGTTAAGAAGAAAAATTGATCCTTTCTAGATAAACAAAAAAAAAGGACTATTTCTTACAACAAGACAAGAGGGCATTTTGTTTACCAAAGGTAGTTTGATCCTTTAAACAAATGACACCAAATGTTTTTAGTAGTGAGTCAAGGAAGTAATGAAGGATCTTCTTAAATTATTCAACGGGATAGAGAATTTCCAGCAAATAAATGGGGCACGATGGACACCATAAAGGTTGACCTGAGTAAAATTGCAAAAATTCTGAAAAGACCTACATATGCCAACTCGAGTGAGTTAGGAGCCAAATGACGAAAATGACTCAAATCAGAAATAACAAGTCCTCACCAATCAAGCAACAAAAAGATTAAGAAGTAATGGGGGTCTATATTTCAAATAAGGTAGAGATGCATGCATATTATCTAACTTTGAACAATGTGTTTTGCAAAGATTCATAAGAGAAATTCTCAATGGGATCCATCAAAAGAAAGACAACCTCGAAATGGCCAAGAATTGAAAATGCTCTTGAAAAGTTTTCACTTTTGATTTTTTTTTTACCTGGACAGGCTACCCATGAAAATTAGACATCCTGAAAAGTCCTAGTATTTTTTAATTGGAAAAGTCACCTATCATAATGATAACATTTGATTTTTGACTTGGGTAAATCGATAATGAAAATTAGGCCACTCGAAAAATCCTTGTATTTTTTAGTTGGGAAAGTCACCAATTACAATGAGAACCTTTGATTTTTTACCTAGGCAGGCTGCTCATGAAAATTAGGCCACCCAAAAATCCTTGTATTATTCAATTGGAAAAGTCACCTATCATAATGAAAACCTTCAAGCTTTTCATCTCGGTAGGTCGCCCATGAAAATTAGACCAATCTGAAAAAAAAATTCTTCATATCTTTCATCAATAGGTTGGTTACCTATTATAATAAGAGCAATGTTGAAAAAAATCCTCAAGTTTTTCACCTGGACAGGTCGTCCATGAGAATTAGACCAACCTGAAAAAAATATCATATCTTTCATCAATAAATAGATCTCCATTACAATGAGATAAACAAAAAAAGAACCTTCAAGTTTTTCACCTAGGCAGGCCGCCCATGAGAATTTGACCATTTTAAAACATCAAAATCTTTGTATTTTTCACCATCGAACAAGTCGCCTATAATAGTTAGACCACTTCTAAAAAATCTTTGTATTTTTCACCAACGGGCAGGCTACCTAAAACAATTAGACCATTTCCAGAAATTTCCAGATTTTGCATGAATAAGGTAGGTCCTTTCAAATGACTAATTTTTCTTCAGACCTCACTCTCTTAAACAAAGTCAACTATCATCTCCCTACTTTTCTTCATAAATTTACTACACAAGGCCAAAGGAAACATGATTTTCCAATGGCTTTGCATCGTAAATATTATAAAGAGGGAGCAATTGTTATAATCCAAATTTTGATTTTTTTTATCTTTTATTTTTATATAGCAAAAATAATAATAAAATGAATGAAATGGAAAAAAAAATGAAATGAATAAAGAATAAACTGAAATTTGGGTCAAAACAACAAAATTGAAAGTTTTGAGGATTGATTAGGGTGAAATTATAAATTTAAGAGTCAATTTTGATAGCTTAATTGAAGAATTGATAAGTTTGGGACTTAATCAAACTTTAAATTAGTTTAAGTAATGAAATCAAGAGCTTAATTGAAGAATTGATAAGTTTGAAGGCTTACTTGAACTTGGAATTAGTTTAATTAATGAAATCATGGGCTTAATTGAAGAAATACCAAAGTTTGGGCTGATTTGGATCAAAATTGAAAGAAATTAAAGTTCAAGAACCAAATTCAAAAGGTGAGGGTACTATTAGGAGTTTAATTGATTTTTTTCAAGGGTAATTTTGAAAGAATTAAAAGTTGAAAAGTCAATTAAGGATTAAATTGATTAAATTGCAAACCAAGGACTAGTTTATAAATAACACCGAGGTGGGGGGTATAATTGCAATTTACCTATGGGAAATTAAGAAAATAAAAACGAAATTTCCATGACTTCATTGCAAAATGTCAAAATTTTAGTGACCAAATTGAAAGACAACCATTTCCATCCCAAAACGATGTCGTCTCAAAGTCAATGTTCATCTTCTTCTTTTTTTAAAGGTAGAGAAGCGCGCTTGCAAAACCAAAAAGAAAAAAATGGTTGGCCAAGTCTAACTTATTATCCCAGGTGGAGTATTCCCTACTTTTTTCCTAAAAGATGGATAGTTGTCAAGATGAAGATTATTGTAGTTTATGGCTCATAGATAGATGTTGTTGTTCCACTCCACGTCGATATTTATCTATTTATGATTTATTTTTTATTTTATTGGACGTGATGATTAATAGGTTGGGGGGTGTATAGGCAACACAAAAAATGATGCTATTTTGAGGGGTTCAATTTCATTTTATGCACAATGAAACATCCATGTCTATTTTAGTTTTATGAATTAGGTTATAGTCCTTTTAGTTTATAAAAATTAATTAGTTAGTCTCAGTAGTATAAAAAATAATTATATTGTCCTTTGACCAAACTTAATTTAGTTGTTTTTTTTAATTTAAAAATAGCTTTTTTTCCAATCAATTTTCCCATGTTAACTAATTACATTTCCTTTTTTTTTTCCAAGAAAGAGAAAACAAATAAATTAAAGAAAGGACCATGTTATAAGTGGATTTTAATATCGTGGGGATGAAATAATATTTTGTTAAACTACAAGGACTAATTAATTATGTTGTGCAATAAAGTGATTTAAAGGAAAAGAATAATAAGCAAAAAATTGAAAAGAGACGGTAGAAATTTTACAATGGTTCAACAATAGAAGGATAATAAACTCTCAAATTTTGTAAATGTCAGTTTTGATGCCTTTTCTTTTAATTTTTTATAGAATGATTTTGAATTCTTTCATGTAAAATTGACATACCATTGAATTTTAAAAAAAATCTTCAAAACTTAAGTAATGCGATAGAATTCAATTTAAAGAGAATAAAAAGAAAATCTAGAAAAAAAAAGGAAAATTAATGT
>Ga0307515_10009847_pt1 | contig 18415 bp, 2 predicted proteins | sample 17_EM_MG_FD_194513 | JGI IMG/M metagenome (GOLD analysis project Ga0307515, IMG submission 194513) | Populus trichocarpa ectomycorrhiza microbial communities from riparian zone in the Pacific Northwest, United States - 17_EM | ecosystem: Host-associated > Plants > Roots > Unclassified | place...
TAAAGAACGACCCAACTATAGCACCTACTAGGTATTGTAATAGCTTTAAGTAGTAGATATCTATATATCTGTATAGTTTTATCTATATTAGTAGACTATTTAATAAGATATAATATATGCTTAGGCTTTTAATAATGCGTTTTTTAACTTTAACGAAATTAATATTAGGACTAAGTGGTAGCCATATAATAAAATTTATACCATTTAGAAGCCCTAAGTCTTTAAAAAAAAGTAACTATAGGGTTTAATAATAACGCGTTATATAAATAAATAAATTAGATATCCGTAATCTTTATTTTATAGATTTTGCTTAGGATTTTAACAAATCTCGCCAAACCCTCTTAGACGTAATTTTGCAATTCGGAAGACGGCGTAGGTTATTCCAATGCTAGCTAAAAAATCGCGTCTAAGCTCGCTGAGGTAAGTCTAGTACACGGTTTGGAAATTTATTAGTCCCTCGCGCCAATTTATATGTAATTCTTATACAAACTCGCGCGCCATACTAAATTTTTAGCTATTAATTAACAACGAACTAACGCCTTTATAAATAATTGGCTAACGTTATGTTCTAGAGCTTTATAGGGCGATTTTAATGCTACCAAAATTATTGCGAATAGCCTGGTGGTTACTGCTATATTTCGCCTTAAATAAGCGGATCTCCCCTTTAAAGCTCTACTTAAAACTTTACTACTATTAATTAATAATAAACTAACGCCTTTATAGATAATCGGCTAACGTTATATTCTAGAGCTTTATAAGGCGATTCTAACGCTGCCAAAATTATTATAAACAGCGTTGTAGTTACCGCTACATTTTGCCTTAAATATTACCGCTAAAATAGTAAATGTTGGCCACGGGGGTAGCCCTACTACAGAGGTGCGACGGGTGCTGTTTGACGTCAGTTTTTAACGTGTATTGTCACTCTCTAGGGACCCCTATAGGGGGTCAATTCTCTTATATATATTAGGGCTCTTAGAGCCACCTTAAAATAAGATAGATTAATTATTTAATTCTATATCTCTATCTACCAGCTAGCTTATATTATTTATAATACCTACCTAGCTAAAAGTTATAAGCCTAGTAACCTTCTAAGTACTAGGGAGATCTTAGTGGCTAGACAAATACCACTAAGCCTCTTTAAGCATAGTTTGTTATAAAATATTGCGTACTTTACGCGTAAGCGCGTCTCTTTACGCAACCTTAAAAAACAATAAAAGCCACTATAGCACCTACAGCACCGGACTCTACTAATCCTCTTTTGCCAACCCAGAAAGACTAGCCTATATGGTTTTAATTTATCCGCTAAGAAGTAAATTTTACGAAGATCTGGGACTATATTAACCTAGATAAAATAGAGAACGAAATTAAAGAAAATAATAAGCTAGCTATACCTTTAATAGCAGCAGCTCCTATAGTACCTACAGCAGCAGTAGCAGCTCCTGTAACACCAGCAATAGATTCTACAGCTCTTACAGATCCAACAGCAACTCCAGTATCTACTAGAACAGCTACACCTAGATTATTAAGTTAATAAGGATAATAAACTTAGCAATCTCTAAAGATATAGAGAATGCTCTTTAAGCTCTATAAGCTCTAATAATAAGATTACCTAAAACGGGAAGAGAAGCTCTACACATTTGCAGCACTCTTGCATGCCACTATAGGCACTAACTTCTCTAGGTATCTTAAGAATCTTACTACACTACATTCGGTTCTAAGATAGCTAAAGAAGGTAGTAAAGCCATCTTAAGCTACGTTATAGTAAATGGTATTAAACGATCTCAAGAAACGGAAATAAGGGCCTAAATGCCAGACACTAAAGTCATGGCTTTAGCTTTATATCACCATTATACAGAACGGCAAAGAGCTAGAGGAAGGGTTAATAGAGGTAACAAAAAGCAGCGTTATACAAGCCTTTATCTAGGACTGTAAGGAGATCTGTCTAGCTCTATATTATACCTTTATTCAAAAGGTAGCGAAGAGGTTAGAGAAGCTCGAAATAGCGATAATAATTAAGGAATTTAACCTCCTCTACAAGCATCTGAATACTAAACGTAACGCCTATGCTATACTCTTAGGGCAACTAGCTGTAGATCTTATAACGTCTACTACCCTAGCACCTTCTTAATCGTCTAAGATAAAGTGTTCTGCTTATAGTTTACCCTATAAGTTAAGGAATTGCAAGTAACTATTTCAGTCTCTTTAAGGTCCGCACTTTATACTAAATAATAAGTATTTAAGGAAGTATTAAGAATGGCTTAAGGTCCTAATAAATAAGCAGTACTATAACAAAAGACTTAAGTAGATTAAGAAGGAAGGTCCTAGGTTAAGGACGTATATATTAGCTTCGTCTACTGCTAAAAAGGTTAAGGATCTAAACAGGCCCCGAGCTACAGCGGCAGCTATAACAACATCCTTTTTATTATTAACATTATTGTAGGATTATCCGGATCTGTCTTTAATTAATACTTAGGGGTATAACACTATAGAAGACACCCACTTCTATAACGATATTAGATACTTCCGTAACTTTAAGCTAAGCATATCCACAGTAACAGCTGGAGATTTTGGGGCAGAAATCTATAGATACGGTGATATTAACTTAGCAATTAAGGTGGGAAAATAATGCCTAACTTGGTATCTAACATTAAGGAATATAGCGTACGCTTGCTATTTTTATACCAATCTAATATCCGCAGCAAGGCTCCGCAGGGTTAGAGTAATTATTAACTAATCTACAAATTATCTACGCTATAAAGATAACAGGAGCCTATTTACTAACCTTATAGAATACGGAGGTCTCTACCTTATCAATGCCATCGCTACCTTACTACCTACTCCTACTACCTACGCTATATCTACTAGATTCTTTAAGACCTCAGCATATAATAAAGTATGGCATTAATGCTTACTACACTGTAATATGGAGTCAGTGGATTATCTGCTAACTGCGGTAGATAGGGTTAAAGTAGTTAAGATAGACAGAGGAAGAACTCTATATGGTGTACCACTTTATAAACCATATATTCTTAGAAAGATAATACAGTAGATATCTTACAGAATATCCATAAAGGGAACCTACCCTTTTAAGCGTGTTTACTTTAATGTTATTATAGAGGAAGATGGGTTCAATGGAGATACGTATATAGCTTACTTTTAGTGTAACTATATAAAGTACTATTATGCTTTTTCTATTAAGAACTATAAGCAAGAGACACTGCTCCCACTCTTTAAATTAATAATAGCATTTGCGAAGAAATTTGATGCTTAAGGTATCCGTATTTAGTATATAGATAAGGAGTAAGGTATAGGGGCTAGGGTAAAGAACCTTATTTAACTTAACGGAGGTGTTATTAAGTAATTGACGCCATATACCCTAGCTTAAAATAGACCTATAGAGAGGTTAGGGAGAGCTATTTCTAAATAAGTAAGGACTACGGTTATTAAAGCAAAGTTACCCGTAGATTTATAGCCCGAGTTTATGCTTCTAGTAGTATTCCTACTTAATTAAACTCCTATTAAGTCTATTAACTAGAAGACCCTATTTAAGATACTATATAAATAGAAGCTATAGCTAGCAGGACTTTATATAGCTAGATCTTTAACCTACGTGCTTATTAAACACGGCATTCCTAAAAAAGTAAAGTTTAAGCCATAAGCCTAAATAGGTTATCTTATCGGTATAGAAGCGTTAAATATTTATAGGATATAGATACTAACTACTAACCGCATTATCTGATCTCGTAATGTACGATTTAATAAGTTAAAGAGATATTAATCTCCCGAAATACTAGAATATCTCATTATCTTATAGGCTTAAAAGGATCGTTTTTAGCAAGTCCAGGACCTACTAGATAATCTTTAAGATAGTAGTAAGGACTAGATAGAGAACTTTAACAAAGAACTAGATATAAGACTACCGCATTTAGCAAATATTAACGTTACTCCTATATTAAAAAGCATTCAGATCTTAATAGAAGAACTCTGTTAGCTACCTACCCTAAAGCTAACTCTAGAACCATCTATACCATCTGCGTTTACGGCGCCTCAATAGATATTATCTACTACTTAGTTATCTTCTAAAGTCACCAAACTACCGATTATAGATCCTACACCTCGTTCCAAACCTTAGACGACAGTAGGCTTATTATTAGGGGGTAAAAGACGTTCTAGCCATAAAAAGCGGCCTACGGTAAAGAAGAAAGATATACTAAATCAGAATTTACGACAATAAGCCTTTGTGGTTTAAATTAATAATAGTGATAATCTTATTGATCTAGAGACGACGCTATTAGCTTACGCCTTCTATACTACTGCGACGAAGATATATAGACACTAAGACAACTTTCTAACGCCACTAAAGTTATGGAAAGAGATGCTTAATTATAAGTACGCTATAGAATTTAAAGTAGCTGCTTATACTAAGATAAAAGCTTTAATAGGAAAATATACCTAGGACGAGGTATGGCTAGTTAAGAGGGCTTACTAACTTCCTACTATGTGGGTCTTTACCTATAAGGAAGATTTAGACGGCTATATTATAAGATTTAAGGCTTATCTAGTCGTCTATAGAGACCTTTAAGCAGTCTTATAGGAGGAGGTTAAAGCTATAACGGCAGCCTATTGAACCTTCCGTCTTCTTTATGCTCTTATCGCTAGCTTTAACCTCAATGTTATATAGATTAACGCTGTTAACGCCTTTGTCAATGCCTTGGTTAACGATAAGGTCTACCTTATTCCCCCTAAGGGTATAGACCTACTACCTAGATTCTCTTTCTGTTTAAGAAAGGCAATATACGGACTACGGAAATCTCTAAAATTGTAGTTTTTAGAAATATCTACTGCTCTGTAAAGTATGGGTTTAAAAGCTGTACTAGATAAGCCGTATCTCTATATATACCCTACCAAACCTATCTTTATATTCTTCTACGTTAACAACATCCTAATTATAGGACACCCGAGCTATTGATAGCAGATGGAGGATATCCTAAAGCAGCTACAAGATCGATTCGAGATCCGCAAAATACCTTAGTTTACATTATTCCTAAATACTCGTATTATGCGAGATCGATAAAAGGGAAAGCTCTGGCTCTGTTTAGATTAATATCTTAAGAAGCTAGTCTTAATATATTATCTAGAATATCTAAAGCTATTAGCTACACCACTATTAGGCCAGGAATTAACGCCGTATAAGGGAAAAGCTACGCCGAATTAGACGAAAGGATATTAACGTTATATAAGTTCTGCGATATATCTGGCATCTACTATATAACCAGACATTACTTTCTTAGTTAGTAGGCTGGCTAAGTTCTTACAAAATCTGTCGCCAGCTTATCTTACGGAGATTAACAGATTGCTTACCTATCTCTACAATACCAGATACCTCACTCTTAAGTTCTCTACTATTACGCTGTATAAGATAAACTAGGTTCTAAAAGCTGCTTTTAATACTAGCTTTGCTAACAATGCTCTAATATATTGGAGCTTATAGGGCTTCTTAATAAGCTTGTTTAATAGGCCTATAGCATAGCAGGCAACTAAATAAAAGGTAGTCACTAAGTCTATTATAGAGGTAGAACTCCTAGCTCTCTTATATATTGGTAGGGAGGTCGAGTATATAGTCCGGATCTTTAAAGCTATTAGATTTGGTCCCGAACAGGACGTCATTATTAATTATAACAATTAGTAGTTAGTACGGATTATAATAAAAGAGACCCTTACGGTATCTACAAAACTCCGATATATAGATATCCATTAATTCTAGCTTCGCCAAGAAGTCTAAAACGAAAGCTTTGTTGTATAATGGGTACTAATAAGCGAGATAGCTGTAGATAGACTAACTAAAGCTCTATCAAAGCAAAATTATCAAAAATTCGTCAATATAGTAGGGCTCCGCGATATCAGACATCTAGTTAATTTAACGCTTAGCAAAGCTCACTACTAGCACGTCTTTCCTAACTGCCTAATCTGGTAATCTAGCTCTAACGTGCTACGCTAGATCTAAGGGGGTATGTTAGCTACGGAGGTAGCCCTACTACAGAGGTGCGACGGGTGCTGTTTGACGTTAGTTTTTAACGTGTATTATCACTCTCTAGGGACCCCTATAGGGGGTCAATTCTCTTATATATATTAGGGCTCTTAGAGCCACCTTAAAATAAGACAGATTAATTATTTAATTCTGTGTCTCTATCTACCAGCTAGCTTATATTATTCGTAATACCTACTTAGCTGAAAGTAAATATTTAGCTAAAGCCATTAACCATCACTAATCCTTAACATTTAACCTCCTATATTAATATTTATAGTAGATAAACACCTAAATAGCTAATGTATTGTATCTAGACTAACTCTAGGCCTTATTGCCTGCTTTATTGCTCCTCTGCTACCTATACAAACGCCTATATAAAAGCCTATATAAAGCCTACACAACTTCTGCATAAACGCCTATATGAATACAAACTCTATATAAAGCTCTGCACGAGGCTCTGTATAAGGCTCTGCTTAAAGCTCTAGTCGAAGCTCTAGTTAAGGCTCTGCTTAAAGCTCCGGTCAAAGCTCTAGTTAAAGCTCTAGTCGAGGCTCTAGTCGAAGCTCTGGTTAAAGCCCTATATAGAGTTCCAAAGCTCTACTAACATGCAGCGCTAATATACTAGGAAGGTTCTACAATCGCCCGTACAAACGTCCGTACGAACGCCTATACAATCGTCTCTATAAACGTCTCTGCAATTAATCGCCCGTACGAACGTCTGCACGTCTACACATCTACACCTCTACACGCCCGCACGTGGCTCTACACGAAGCTCTATACGAAGCTCTGTATAAAGCTTTGCATAAAGCTCTGCACAAAGCTCTGTATAAAGCTCTACGCGAAGCTCTACTTAAAGCTCTACACGAGGCTTTACTTAAAGCTCTATATAAGGCTCTGCTTAAAGCGGTAGCTGTAAAATAGTAGAATATAGCATACTAACTAAATAGGCCACCCGTATATATATTAAGGTAAGGTATTTAGAATATAGATGCTTTAATAGCTATGCATTTAGACCTAGGACCTTTATCCGTAGTAGAAAGGCGGCTATAGATTCTACCTTTATTAGTCCTTTATATAAGGGGATAGTTAGTATTAACTATAGGGTGCTCTATATAGCTGCGTCTTATTTTTTCGCTACCTCCTTTATTGTCACTTTTATTTAAGATCTACCTATCTTATAATTAGTGTAGTAGATCTCTATCTATATTAGTAGCCTCCTATCCCCTATTGCCGTTATAGCGCTCTACTAGTATAGCGCTAGGTCTCCGCCTAGTAAGTTAATAATTTCTATATTTCCTTTTTTCTCTTTACCGCTTATAGGTAGAGGGCTTCCTAGCTAGTATACTTAGGCGTATTACCCCTTTAAGGGGCCCTCGCTCCTTATATATATCTTATTTATTATATACGTTTTAGTATTTAGTATATATTTTCTTCTATTAGGTGGCCTTATACTATAACTGCTCTCTATATAGTAGTTAAGTTAATATATAAGTTTAGTAATAGAACTACTGCTTTACGTTCTAGTATAGCGCGTAGTGTTCTCCTATAGGCCCTTATAGTCCTATATAAGTACTAGTTTTATAGCTTAGCTAGCGGCGCTAGGGAGCTTTTTACTAGCACCTTACTGCTTAGTCCTAGGCCCTAGATCTAGAAGCCGTATAGCATTATTAGCCTTACTACTACTATATATAGTAGGCGTGTGTATTTAAAAGAGGGTCCCTATATTAATATAGCAATTTATAATACTATTAAAAATACTACTACTTCTTTATAAGTCGCCTATATAATATACTTATTCTAGTTTACCCTAAAGTCTACCTAGACCCTTAGGACCTTAAAAGTAGCTTCTAGTTTTACTTTATAGCCCTAGATATTTACTATTAAAGCTAGGTCGCTACTTATCCTCCTTTTCCTTATAAAGTATATAAGCTAGTATTTATCTAATACGAATTTAGCGCCGTATTATTTTACCTATATAATATACCTATTATACGCCTAGTTTAGCCTAGTATAGTTTTCTACTATAGTATTTCCCTATATAATTAGATTTATATTATCTATAAATCCTAGCTATTATTATATATCTCTAGCAGTTTAGATATAAAGAAAAGAAATAGAGTTATTAATAGGGTTAATCGCTATAGGAGACCTGGTATTAATTCGCTTTAATAGCTCTTAATTATAATTTTTATAGTACGCCCTATTAGGAAGACTTAGATAAACTTAATTATCTAATTTAATAGGCCCTTATTTCTTGAGATTTATAAAAGTCTCTTATATAGTATATTATTAAATGCTTTGCTTAGGTCTAGGTTTAGTATAAATATAGTATATCCTAGGTAATCTTACTATACCGCTTAAATACTAAAGGTAATTAGGGAGAGGGCTAAGAGGGCTAATCTTTTCTTTCTTGCACCTATTTATATCTATAGTAGCAGCTCCTATACTTTAGCTGCCTCTTGTATACGTTCTATAACTATCTTTTTTAGAAGGTTTTTTAGTATACTATATTATAGAACACTCCTGTAACACCTTATACACATCTACCTATTTCTACCGACTTAGCAATTAGAGACTAACCGCGAAATAGTAATTTAATGGCAATCTAATGGCAATCTAACGGCAATCTACGGCATTTTGCTATATTCTGCTAAGTTCTACTAAATTCTGCTAGGTTCTGCTAGGACTATAACCTAAACCCTATTCCGCCCTATGTATATATTAACTAAGCAACTAAGTTAATAATATATGTCCTTTCTTCCCGTTTTTCTACCTCCTTTCCTTACATAACGTCTTAACCTCCTTACACAGTTTATATATATAGCTTAATAATATCTACCTTGCTATATATTATTACCGCTTATACTTACTCCGTAACATTACGTTACGTTAACTTTATATACTACCTCCGAAATGCAGAACGACCCTAAAGCCTCCATAACGGCCGCTGGTATTATATCCGTACTTTAAAAACAACTAGTAGAAATATAGAAGTCTTTTATAAACGCCCTTGCGTAAAACTAAGCTACTTTAAACTAATAATAAGCTAAACAAGAAGCACAATACTAGCGATTAATTAAGGACCTCTAAGAAGAAATCCGCATACTTAAGATGCCTACGTTAGGGCCCTAAGACTAAATACTATTTCTAGAAATAAACACGCGGAACGTAAGCCCTAAACCTATAGTAACTGTCTACCTTAAACCAACTACTATATTAAAACGATCCAAACGGCTATTAAACCCCCTAGTATTTACTAGTAAATAATAAGAACTCTAATTATTCTTAAGCTAGCTTAAAAATAAGCTAACTAGTAACGCTAACCGTTACCTAACTAAAGCTAACTAACTTTGCTACGCCCTAAGTTAACTAGGAGAAGAGGTAGCTGACCTTATTAAACCTCTTTAGCTAACCTTAGTATAAAGCCAAGTTATACTTCTTAAAGCCTTATATAGTAACCTAAACCGCTAAGCTACTGCTTAGAGAAAGATAAACCATATAGCTTAAGGAATAAAAAGTTTCCTAGTATACTTCTCCGAATTTAACTATTACGTAAGGGAAACAGGCTGGAACGACTCCGCACTAATTAACAGCCTTATTAAATCTCTAAGCCCTAAACTAAAAACCTCTTTAATAGGCGTAGACCTACTAGGAGCCCTTAATGCCTACGCAAACGTTATTAATAAATAGTATAATAATATACTACGCCTAACACTAAAGCCTGCCCCCTAATATAATACGGCAACCCTATAAACGTTTACTAAGTTATCGTCTTAGCCTAAGCACCCTAATGCTATGGATATTAACACTAAAACCTTAGAGTACGCCCTATTAGGGTCTTTTAAACGAGAAAGACGTATTAAGCTAGGCCTCTGCTTTAAGTGCGGAAGTAAAGACTATATCTTAAGATACTATCTTATCCCCTTACCTATACCCCAAAACAATTTATAAACGGCTAATACTAGTAACTGTTTACCGTATCGGTTTTCCGGTTACTACCCCTAATCTTTACCTAGTTCCAGCCCCATATTTAATAAGTATTACTTATAAGGGCGAAGCTACAACTAATATTCTATAGGAAGCCCTTCCCGCTCGCCACTAAAAGGCATATTTTAGAGTTAAGTCGCTCTCCGGGACGGCTCTGCCTTAGGATCTCGTTAAATGCTTTAGATATTATAAACTCTAACTCTTAGAATTATAGCATAACTATTAACTATTATCTTTAGTAGAATAATTAATAGGCTAATACTTAAGTCCTAATTAATACAGGAGCTAGTAGTATAGAATTTATTAACAAGATCTTTGCGTAAGATAATAGTTTTACCTTAACCCCCCTTAACTAGCATATTACCGTATTTGGATTTAATAGTAAACGTATAGTCTTAAGCTAAATTACCTACGTAGTATACCTAAGACTTTAATACCTAAACCACGAAGAACTAATTAAGCTTTTTATTACTACCCTAGGTTACCTAGTAATCCTTAAATAACCCTAGATAAAGCTATATAAGGTAACCATTTAATTAAAACAACCTTAAGCTTCTATTTACCGCCTCCCGTTATAAGCAGAAGTACCTTATAACGTACTATCCTAACCCTAAACTAAAATCTAGGAAATCTACTAAAATCTATTAATATAAGATTTCCACTAATGTCTACCCTACGCCTAAAGAATCTACCAGATTCCACTAACCTAGGAATTTTACCAAATTCCACCAATGTAAGATTTCCATTAATATCTATCAAGGATCTAAAAATTCTACTAAACCCTATGAATAGATCTCGAGTACTATACCGCCCCAAACTAAGCAGAAGCTTAAGCTTAGTATATAAAACTACTAGAAAAACTAGTACCCTATAATAAAAAGAATACTTAAAAAACCCGAACCCGAATCTAACACTAACTTCGTACCTAATACTAAACCTAAACCTAAATAAGAAACTATAGATGAGCTAAACAAGCTCGGTACCCTAGATATCCGCATAATTAGAGCTACTCCGTTAGCGTAACTTGCTAAGAAACCCAAATATATAATCTTCGCTATTACTATAGCTGATATTAAGAAGGCCTTAGCACCGAAAAGCACACTAACCCTGCTACGAAAGTACTGGTAGAGTACTATAACCACCTAGAGGTATTTTTATAGAAGGAAGCCAATAAGCTACTAGAATACCGATTATATAACTATAAGATTGTACTTAAAGAAGGAAAGCAGCCTAGATTTAAACCCCTATATGGGATGTCCTAAAACGAACTCTAAGTGCTATAAAAGTATTTAGACGAGAACCTAAGCAAAGGATATATTAGAGCAAGCTCGTTGCCTATAGCCGCACTAGTAATCTTCGTTAAGAAACTTAGCAGCAGTCTACGCTTTTGTATAGACTACTAAGCTCTTAACGCCGTTACCGTTAAGAATTAATATCCGATCCCACTAATATAAGAGACGCTAAACTAACTAAGTAAGGCTCGCTACTATACGAAGCTTAATATTATCTCCGCATTTAACCGCCTCTATATAGCAAAAGGAGATAAATAGCTTACTGCATTTCGTACTTGGTATAGATTATTTAAATACTTAGTAACGCTATTTAGCCTCGCAAATGCTCCGAGCTCGTTTTAACATTATATAAATAATACCCTACGTCCTTACCTAGATATCTTCTATACTACTTATATTAACGACATCCTAATATATAGTAATAACCTAACTAAATATCGGAAACACGTTAACCTTATCCTATAAGCTCTACAAAGAGCTAGTCTATAATTAGATATAGATAAATGCAAATTCTATAAAATAGAAGTCCTATACCTTAGGCTTCTTATTTCTATAAACGGCATATAACTAGACCTAAAGAAAGTTAAAGCAATTATAAACTGGCAAGAACTTAAGAACGTTAAGGATGTAAGAGCCTTTATAGGATTTGCCAACTTCTACTAACGGTTTATTAATAACTTCTCCGCCCTGGTTTTACCCCTTATAGCTCTAACCTAAAAGGATAAAGCCTTTATCTTTAATAAGGAATATAAGAAGGCCTTTATTTATCTAAAGGTTATATTTACTACCGCGCCCGTACTTTAGCACTTTAACCTAAACCAAATAAGCATTATAGAAGCTGACTTATCCGACTATGTTACTAGAGGCATTCTGTCTTAATATAATAAAGATGGAGTATTATACCCCATAGTATACTACTTAAAACGACTAAGTCTAGCCGAATATAACTATAAGATTTACGATAAGGAGTTACTGGCTATTATTAGATGTTTTAAATAATGGTAACCCAAACTGGAAGACGCCAGATTTCTGATTAAGGTCCTTAGCGACTATAAGAATTTATAGTACTTCACAACCACAAAACAGCTAAGCTATCGTTAGGCCCGCTGGTTAGAATATCTATCCCGTTTCTAATTCTCAATTATATACCGCCTAGGCGTTTAAGGTTAGAAGCCTAATACTCTAACCCGACGTTTATAAGACGGGTTAGCTCTAAAAGAAGCGCGCTCTTACTAAAACTAAACCCTACTTCGTCCTAAACTGTTTAACCCTCCTACTAAAGACCTTACGGTATACGTCCTTAAAATAACTAATTGATTAATTAAACAAATTATAGTTAATAAATACCCAAATAACGAGTTTATCTAAGAGACGCTTAAGCTAATCTATAATGGTATTAGACGCTCTAAGAAGATCTCTTTAAGTAAATATAAAGCTTATAGAAACTGCTTATATTACTAGAACTATCTAGTTATCCCTAATTATAATAAACTTAAGCTTAAGCTCCTTAAATACGTATATAACTTACTAGTAGCCGGCCACCTAGGCTAAGGGAAAACTCTAGAGCTACTTTAACGGGAGTACTACTAGCCGAATATATATAACGCGATATAAAGGTACATCTTTAGCTGCTATATCTGCCGACGAGCCAAAGCTTTATATAAGACGTATAACGGCCTTTTAAAGCTACTACCTATTCTAAACTGAAGATAGAAGGATATCTTAATCGACTTTATTATTAATCTCCCTAAAAGTAAAGGCTATACAAATATTATGGTAGTTGTAGACCAACTGTTTAAATTAAGACACTTAATTGCCTGCCTTAATATGTTAATATTTACCGTCGCTTAACTGTTCCTAGACTATATATAGAAACTTTACAGACTCCCTAAAACGATTATCTCTAATAAAAGCGGCTAGTTTATCTCTATATTTTAGAAAGAACTAACTACCTAACTCTATATTAAAGCACTACTATTTATAGCATACCACCTAGAAACGGATGGTTAAATGGAATATGTAAATGCTATAATAGAACAATATATTCGGATATACACATCGTACTTATAAGATAACTAGATTAACTAGCTTATATTCGCCGAGTTTACTATAAATAATTCCGTCTCGGAAACTATAAAGGTCTCCCTATTCCTAGTTAACTACGGCTAGTATCCATAAATGGGTTTCGCACCCTTTAGTAATGTTCCTTACCTCACTTATTACGCCTTATAAGTTATAGAAGTAAATAAATTTATAGAGAAGATGGAAGAACTATAACAGTTCCTTACTAACGAAATAATATACGCTTAATCTATCTATAAAGCCGCAGCGAATAAGAAACAAACCCTAGCACCGGCCTATTAAATTGGTAACTTTGTCTAGCTAGATATAAGGAATCTAAACACAAAATAACCTATTAAGAAGCTTAATTGGAAGAACGCTGGCCCTTATAAGGTTGAGAAGGTTATCTTCTCCCATGCCTATTAACTAAAGCTCCCTAATATGGTTAAAATCCACCCCGTATTCTATACGTTTGTCCTCTACCCTACTACTTTTATATTAAACGCCCTGCCCAAATAGATATAGGACCCTCCCCTACTAGTTAAAATGGATAGTAAGAACGAGTACTTTATTAAAAGAATTAATAATATTAAGTATAATAAACGGAAACGCTAATATATATATCTTACGAAATGGAGAGGCTTTACTAAGTCCTTATGGGAACCCGTTAACTCTATAGGACTTATATAAGCCGTAGAAGACTTTTACAAACTCTACCTAGAACTACTATAGCCCCATCTCGCAGAAGCTCAAGTTTAAAGGGGGGGTACTATTATAGGACACCCCCGTAATACCTTATATACATCTACCTATTTCTACTAACTTAGTAATTAGAGACTAACCTTAAAACGGCAATCTAATGGCAATCTAATGGCAATCTAATGGCAATCTATAGCATTCTGCTATATTCTGCTAAGTTTTACTAAATTTTACTAAGTTCTACTAGGACTACGACCTAAACCCTATTCCGCCCTATATATATATTAATTAAGTAACCAAGTTAACGATATATATCCTTTCTTCCCGTTTTCCTACCTCCTTTCCTTATATAACGTCTTAACCTCCTTATACAGTTTATATATATAGCTTAATAATATCTACCTTGCTATATATTATCGCCGCTTATACTTACTCTGTAATATACTATAAGTATATAGTAATATGTTATGTTATGTTATAATATTATAATATTTAATTACGCTATTGCGGCTCCCGTTAGGGTCTATATAGCGGGTTTATATAGGTATATATATATATATATATAAGAGGGGAACCGTACCGCTGGGGCTAGATAAAACCTCTCCTTCTCTTATTATACGGCCTATATAGCCTCTCTTCTAATTAGTAACTATTAAGCATAAGTAAATATCTCTTTAAGGCGCTATAAAAAAGCCATCTTAATGCGTACTCCTGGGTCTATCCGGTGGGGTATATAGCTAGGGCCTAGGTTCCGTTCCTAGCTGCTCCGGTTGTTTAAGTAGGGTGTAGGCCGGTAGCCTATAAGGCTAGTAGTGGTGTAGAAGGCTCCGTTATTTATATCTATGTTAATATACGCAGCTCTATACCTTACTAGGTTTTATTAAGTTCTATTAGGATATTAACCTCTACTAAATTCTGCTAGGTTACCAAATTCTGTTAAATTCTACCAGGTTGCCAAAGTTCTGCCAACTTCTGTCAGGTTATTAAATTCTGCTAGATTGCTAAGATTCTGCTAAATTCTATTAGGTTGCTAAAACTCTACCAAATTCTATTAGGTTGCTAAAATTCTACCAACTTCTATTAGGTTGCTAAATTCTACTAAATTCTACTAGGTTAATAAGTTCTACTAAATTCTACTAGGTTACTAGGGTTTTACTAACTTCTACTAGGTTGCCATCTGCAAAATTCTACTATATTCTACTATCCCTACAGTATTTATCCTCCGCCTCTTAAAGCACTTCCTAGCCTCCTCTTTTTACCCTAGCTAGCTCTTTAGCAAATAAAAGGTATAGTAAAAGGTTTGTTTATATAAACTAGTCCGCAACTACCTTAGTAGCCTTTAGCTTAGTTAGAAGCTCTTTATATAAGGATATTCTAGTATAGTAATATATTTCCGCCCGGCTAGTAGCGTGCCTAGGGCAGAACACCACTACATATATCGTTAATTATTGGCTATAGCCATATAGGTAGGCCGGAGTTAGGTACCTTAGTACTTTTTAGTAGTAAAGGTATCTGTTAAGCCCTATATACTTAGTTTTAAGCAGCGTATTAATCGTGCTCTCTACCTTTATAAGCTTTACGTAGCGTTTAAAGACTTCCTTATTTTATAGCTCGGCCTAGGCCGTCGTATAGTAGGTAAGCATGCTCTAGTACTTTTCCTATTCCCTTTTCCACCGCTTTTTAAACGCCTCTTATACCCTAGCCCTTCTACTTCTCTTATACTGCGCTTTAGATAAGTCTATTAGCTATATATCTGTCCTTAAGATAGTGGCCGCTATCCTCTTAAGCTTATCCCGTCTAGTGGGCCGTATTAGTAGCTTTATTTTAGGCCAGAGTTAATAGGCTATTATGGCCCGTATAGTATTACACTCCCTCTTAATATACTCTCTTGCCGGTCCTTTTTACGTCCTTTCCGCGTAGGCTATAGCTAGCTCTTTAAGGTGTATCTAAAGTGGTAGAAACCCCGTCTCGTGCTCTAGTACTACTATTAGCGTTATTTTATACGCCCCTATAATAATACGGAGGCATAGGTTCTATACTACACCCAGCTAGCGCAGCTTAGTTTTATTTATCTCCTTAGGCTTTATCTACTCTAGTGGCGAGTACCAGGTATTATATCTGTATAAGATTGCCGGCCGGACCACGGCGGAGTATATTATCCGCGCCTTATATAGAGGCCATAAGCCGGGTTAGTGCGGCCATTTAGGTAATTACCTTTGTTTTAATAATGTTAACGTATAATCCCTATTTAAGCTTTAAGTTAACCTATACCCCTAGTATATATAGGTTACTAACTAGGCCTTCCGTAAAGCTATATATATTAGCTATAGCCTTTATATTAAACTTTTATAGCTCCTTATAAAATAAATAAGGTAGTACTTTTTAGGGGCAAATACTACCCTATACTGGCGTGCCTACGCCATATATACCTTATACGCCCTTTCTATAGTTCTATAGTTTTCCTTTATAGTCTTGCTATATATTAGTATATTAGAGTTATTAACAAATCTAAATGCCGTAGTAGTTCCCCTTTATAGCTCTAGTAGGAGTATATAGGCAAAAAAGAGGAATAGGATTGGCAATAGCGCTAAGCCTTAGGGTATACCGGTGTTCGTTTATATTATTTATACAATATATCCTCCAATTAAGAGCCTTATTATTTAATCCTTAAGGAAGGACTTTATAAACTATACTATTTAGTAGGGCACGGCTTAAGCCTTTATATTATAGATTATTCTTTTATAGGAGACTCGGTTAAAGGCCCTAGAAATATTAAGGCTAAGTAATAAGGCTACTAGGTTTAGGCTACTCCTCTATACTATATATACCTATTAGGTTAGTAGCTCTAGTACTATCTATATTAAGCACCCCGGCCTTACTCCTATCTAACTAGCCGGTAGTATACCCGTTTCCTTTATAATTTTAGATAGTTAGCTAGCTATTATTCTCTCTAGTAGCTTCCTAATAGTATTAAGCAGCGTAATTAGCTAATAGGCCTTTGCCGTAGTATAGGATAGCTTCTATAGTTTCTAAAGGACTACTATAATAGAGTCTTTAAACGGTTTTAGGTAATATCTAATTACTATATAGCTGCTAAAGAGTTTAGCTAGCACTAGGGCTAGCTACTCTCCGCACGTCTTAAGGAATTAGTTAATAATCTTCTTTAGACCTAGGGCCTTATTAGGGGCAAGCCCCTTTAGGGCCGTAATAATATCCTCCTCCTTAACTACTTCCTTTACTATTCGCGGCTCTGGGTATATAAACCCTAGTATATTACTAAGGTCCGCCTCTATTAGCAGCAGGAAGAACTACTCTATAAGGATAGTAGCCTTTTCCTTATTATTATAGTGTAGGGTTTCCTCTCCTAGTCTACTAATAGGAGGAAACTATAGTAGGGCCTTTGGCTTCCCGTCTACTATACGCGCCTATTTTACTATCCTCTATATCCCTTTAGGGTTATTTATTAGCTTTTTAATAGTCCTCCTCTATAGCTTATTAGCCTTTTATTAAATTACCCTTTTCTTCTTATTTTATATAACTTTATAGTTAATCTAGTTAGGTATTAACTAAGAGACCTTTTACGCCCAGAAGGCCTATTAGGTTTCCTTTATTACTTCTATATATTTCTCTAACTATACTTTAGAGGCTTACGGCAAGGGCCGCACGTTAGGTACTATTTTTGCTATAATATTCTTAATCGCTTAATATATAGCCTCCGCTAGTATATCTAGTTTATCTTTTATATTATATAGGAGTCCATATAGGGGCTAAAGTTGGCCCTCTAGCTCGCTCTGCACTACCTTCTAATTAGCCTTCTTCTATAGCGGTCTCTTAGGTAAAGGGGGCCCCTTTAGCATCTTTATATCCACCTCCGTAATAATAGGAAAGTAGTTAGACCCTATATACTAGCGGTCTTATCTTTAACTCTATAGCAGCCTATTAGTAATCTAGGGGGAGGTAAATACTAGGTCTAGCGTGCTCCTTAACATACCCTTTACCTACGTCTCTATACCCGCCTTAATAGCTAGGCTTAGGCCGGCTGCCTCTATAGCGCGGATAAGGTTATCCGCCGCGTTATTCGCGCTTATTACTATTACACCCCCCTAAAAAGGGTAGTATAGATTAAAATCACCTAATAGTATATATTCTCCTTTAGCCCTTATTAGCTCTAATAGCATATAGACACTACTATTCGTCTATTAGGGGTTATAAATATTATAAATCTAAATAGTCCTCTTATAGCCCTCTAGCTTAATTATATATGCGTCCGCTAAGTAGTATATAGGCGCCCACTTATTTATATTAATAGCCTTATTTATATAAAAGCAGACCCTTATATTGCCTACTC
>Ga0307515_10009848_pt1 | contig 18412 bp, 1 predicted proteins | sample 17_EM_MG_FD_194513 | JGI IMG/M metagenome (GOLD analysis project Ga0307515, IMG submission 194513) | Populus trichocarpa ectomycorrhiza microbial communities from riparian zone in the Pacific Northwest, United States - 17_EM | ecosystem: Host-associated > Plants > Roots > Unclassified | place...
TCTCTTCCTACACGCGTATTTAATCGAGTTGGGGTAGTAAACTTACTTTAATTCCAGCTATGCGGCGATTTAGTTATTAGGTATTAAAAATATTTAGTATATAAAGCTTTAAATTGGAATTATAATCTACTATATTAGATCCTACGTAGAGGGCTCTGTATTAAGCTCTGCAGTCCAAATATATACTAGATTCGTGACTAATATAATCCTTAAGCCCAGCTTAAGTAGGGCGCCTTAATCTTACTACTACTTCTAAATTAAGCAAAAGCTCTATATAGGGGGGTCCCAGGGGGTCTCCCCCTAGAAAACCTTATCTCTATATATATTAATTAAAGTCTATATAATAAAGCTCTAAAATTGATTGGCTTATTACTTATAAACTCGGGTCAAAATTTACGTTACGGGATTAACGTTCCGCATGTTAATAAGTTAATATGGGCCTAACTATCCTCCCTTTTACGCTATACGCGTACCTTAGACTAAAGTGGTAAATTAAGTATAGTTAAGGTATTTAGGCTATTTCTTATTCCTAGTGCGTTTTTAACCTAGTATATAGCGTAGAGACGTTATACCTCCTTTATTGCCTTATAAATAGCCTTAGCTTATTACATAATAGAGGGATATAGTAGAGAATTATTAGTTATTTAAGGGTAGGCGCTAAAGACTAGTAATATAGGTATAAGTCCATCTAGGGTAGCGGAATTATTAATAGCTTACTACTAAGATATATAACATTAACAATAATATAGAAGTTAAGGTTGTAGTTATCTTTAAGGGTAAACTTAAATCGGCTAGGGGACTTCTGGTTTATTTAGTAGTAATAGTAGTACTTTATAAGATACTTAATTGCCTTAACCTTAACTTTATAGCCTGCTTATTAAAGAACCCTAAGCAATTAATAAACGGATAGGTAGCTAAAATGACGGTGTAGTTAATATAACTCTAACTTAGTTAGGTAGCTTTAAGCAATACTCTTTTCTAGTTAATAAAGGAGCAACTAAAGGTAACCCTACTTGCACACAACGGGTACCTAATTATTTCCCTAAATAAGTACATTCTTAAGGTTATTAAGCTTAATACCTAATTTATTTATATCTTTAATGTAAAATAAAAATAGGGTGTTTGTGGGAATAATATAAAAAGTAATATACCCTAAGGGGGTTTAGACCCTAATTGTGCCAAAAGAGATTATAGTACCCTTACTAAAACGAATTGTATATTAGCCTGCCGTTAAATAGTTAATTTAAACAGAGTTATTAAGCTACTAAAGGGCTTAAACTTAAGGTTCTCCTACTATAGATACTCTTACGGCTCTAGTATCTATTATTAAAGAAGAACGCGGAGCTCTCCTTTAGCTTATTAAAGATATTTAACTTCGTAATAGAATGGAGCGTAGATTAGCTATTAAGAACAGCAACGGTTTATATACTATCTACCTTACTATACTTAGTAAAGTACTAGTCAGGTAAGTAGTTCTTAATTTCTATATCTATAAGAAGTTATTTAGCATTATTAACCTTGCCCTTAAGATCTTCTACGCCTTTATATTAAACCAAGAAGCTTTAGAAGTAGGCTATAGTGGCTTTATAATTTTTAACATTTCTTATACTCTGGCGAAACTTATTATTTACCTCCTTTTGTTTATTAAAAAAATACCTAGTTAACTAGTAATCTGGTTTCTTACAAATATAGCACTTTTTTTAGCAATTACTTTAAAATAAACCTCTATAAGGACCTCCACCTTTACCTTATAGTCGTTAATTATACCCTTTACTATATTACCTACTACGGCTACTATATATTTAATTAGTCTAGTTATAATTATATTAGTTAAGCAGGTTAATTAAAGTAGGTTAAAGCTAGGCGTTAAATTACTATACTTCTTAAGAGCGTAGAGTAGTGCTAATAGAAGATTTTAATTAAGTATATATACCTTTATAAGTATTTACAGGATTAAAGAGAGTTGTTACGGCATTAGCAGAACTTTGCGGTCACGTGACTAGAGATATCTGCATAAAAAACCCCTTTTTTGACTGGCGCTGCTCTCCTTCTCCTTTCCTTTCTCTAGCTTTAGATTCTTGTTTATACACAATCCAATTGTATAGGCTTGTGCGTCCCTTTTACTATACCTATGCCTTAATTAACTAAGTCGCTAATATTATCTAAAGCTCTCTCTACTTTTTCTTCCTAAGAAGGAACTTAAATATATCTATAAAACTATAAATAGGACAAGAACATAAAATAGGACCCTAAGGATATTACTAGGACCATAAGGATAGGACCTAAAAGAAAAGAATAAAACCCTAAGGAAAGGACCTATAAGATACGCACAGACTAGAACCCCTAAAGAAATTACCTAAAATTACCTAATACCCCTACGACTATGCCACGAAATATAGTAGTAGGTAAAGCAGCTATAGGACCCTTAAATACTTCAGATAAAGAAATAATTAACGTTTTAACCCCCTAGGTGGAGCTTACGGCTGCTAATACTAAAATTAAATAACTGCGAGAGCTACTTAAAGCTATAGATACCCCTATATCTAATAATAAGTCATTATTAAATAACTAAAGACTTGCTATAGTCCTTTAGGCCCTATTTTAGCGCCTTAGTGGATTTACTAAGGCCTATATAGTACCGAAGCGGTTGGTAAAAGTTGTAGATCCCCTACTACTTACAGACGGAACCAACCCCATATTTAATAATTAGAAGCTTTAATTACGGGATAAGCTTAAAGTTAATATAGACCACTTCCCTAACGCCTAAGCTAGAATAGCCTATATCTTTAGCTATATTAATAGAGACGCCTAGACGCATTTACGCCTGTAATATACTAAAGACTTAGCAGACCCCTTTATCTCTAAAAAAGAAATAATTAAATACTTATCTTCTATTTATAAAGACCCTTTTAAAGTATAAAACACCCGCCTTAGCTATAAAAGCCTAAACATAAAAATAATGGAGACCTTTTTCGCCTTTTAAACCCGCTTTTTATATCTAGCCAAATAGGCCTAGATCCCCTAAAAAGACCTACTACTAGACCTCTTTAATAAGCTTACCCTAGACTTATAGCGGGCCGTATTACCAGCTTATATTACGGCTTAGATATTAAAGGAACTTATGGACTATTACCTAGCTATTAACTAAGGCCTTTATTAAATTAAGGCACGCGCTAATTAGCTAAAAACTAGAAACCTTATAAACTAGGCTATAAGTACTATAAGTACGGCCTATAGTGCCCTAGTATAATTAGCAACTCCTATAATTAACCTAGTAGCTAGCTGCGCAGCTACCCCTATTACGGGCCTAGTATATACCCAGCCTATATATAGCGACCCCTATATATAGGCCTTTAGCAATTAAGAAGCTTGCTTTTTATACGGTTAAATAGGCTACCCTATAAGGAACTACCTAATAAAGGTAAAGATAAATAAGGTCCTATTAATTTAGGAGGATATTATAGAGCTAGAAAAAGAGGAACCCTAAAGGAAGACTCTTCTTTAGGGTTAAAAGGGATTAATATATTATATATTAATTTAGATCAGCTAGTTAATAAAAGAAGCTGTACTATCCCTTATACTTTATTCCGCAATAGATATTAAGTTTTAACTTTTATTTTAGCTAACTTAGGAGTAAATGCCTTTACCTTAATTAACATAAAGTACGCTATAAAACTAGCTAACTTTTTAAATATAATCCTTAAAGAACTGCCTAAACTAATCCCTATTTACGGTTATAACGGATAGATAGGGCCACCTATTATAACTATCTTATGGATTTACCTCCGCGTTAATGGATAAAAGTAGTTTAATATCCTCTTCCTTATTATAGACCTTGGAAGCTATAATATAATCTTAAAAAGAAAATAGCTAGCCTATTTAGGCTTATAGCTTAACGTATAAAATAGGCAGCTTATTTAGCCTAAAACTATACCCCTAACGCCTTCCTTTATAAAAGAGATTAGTATTATAATAGAAAACCTTATACGGCCGTAGATAGACACCGTTTACTAGGCCAATGTGACGTATAGGGACTAGGCTTTTAAGAAGGATATATAGCTTAATCTATAACGGATCCGTATATTACGCCGCCCCTAGACTGCCTATATTATACCACCCACACTAAAGACTTAGGAAGTTAGTAGAGGCCTAGCTAAGTCCCTAATAGAGAACTTAGGCCCTACGTAGCTATAAAGAAAGGCTAGGGATATTAAACGACACACTAAACTAATAAATTAGAAGGATAACTTACGGAAAATAGAATATAAGCTAAGGAAGACTATAAACCTTATACCGTAAAATACGGCCTAATAAATATCTATAAAGAAGCCCACGGACCTCTCACTAGTTAATATCTACTATATTAGCGCTATAGGATTCTACTAGAACCTAGTTTAGCCTAATACCGTTACCTTTATAACTAGCTTATATAAAATTAATTAAATAATTAAAGAGAAAGAAGCCCTAGCCTAAGAGAAAGATAAGCTTATAGATAAGGAGATAGTAAAATGGAAACTGCCCTATTAATACTAGAAATTTAAAAACACCTTCTCTAAAGCAGCGTCTAATATACTCCCGCCTTACTAACCGTATAACTATAAGATTAAAATTAAGCCGGATAAGATGGTTACCCTTAGCTATAGCCCCCTCTAATAATAATCTACTGCCGAATTATAGGCTATAAAGTAGTATTTTATTAATAACCTAGATAAGGGCTTTATTAAGCCTAGTTAAGCCCCTTTTAACTTACCTATTCTCTTTACTAAAAAGCTAAATAGAGGACTTTGTTTCTATATTAACTACCATAAGTTTAATAATTTAACCCTTAAAGACCGCTACCCACTACCTTTACTTAATAAGACTTTGGCCTAAATAAGTAGAGCTAAGATCTTTATAAAGCTTAATATCCGCTAGGCTTTTTACCGAATTAGGATAAACCCTAAATTAGAAAACCTTACTACGTTTTAGACCTGTTACGGAATATATAAATATAAAGTATTACCTTTTAGACTAACTAACGGACTGGCTATATACTAACGGTATATAAATAATATACTATTTAACTACCTTGACGACTTCTATATAGCATACCTAGATAATATTATAATTTACTTTAAAAATAAACTGGAATATAAAGAGCATATTTATAAAGTCTTATAACGGCTTTAGGAAGCTAGCCTCTAAGCTAATATTAAGAAGTTAGAATTTAGTGTTAAGCGTATAAAGTACTTAGGGTTTATTATTAGTATAAACGGAATTAAGGTAGACCTAGAAAAGACGGCTGTAATTAACTAATAGGTACCCCTAAGAATCGTAAAGGGGGTATAGTTATTTTTAGGGTTCTGTAACTTCTACTAACGCTTTATTAAAAACTATAGTAGGATTACCTGGCTACTAAGCCTACTTACCTATAAGGACCGGCCCTTTTACTTTAACACTATATATAGGTAGGCCTTTAATAAGCTTAAGAAACGACTGGTCTCTACTCCCTTACTCGCCTACTTTAACCTAAAACGGCCCTTAATACTAGAAACCAATGCCTTAGATAGTATTATAGCTAGCGTTTACTCCTAAAAGCAGATAAACGGAGAATAGCACCCTATTACTTACTATTTAAAGACTATAGTAGATGCTAAGCTAAACTACCTAATTCACGATAAAGAAATACTAGCTATTATCTCTAGCTTTTAGCACTAGCGAGCCTAACTAAAAGGCACCCCTAAGTCTATCTAGGTAGTTTCCGATTATAAGGCCTTAGAATATTTTATAATAATAAAGGCCCTTATAGCCTAATAGGCGCGCTAAGCGGACACCCTATCTTAGTTTAACTTCCTAATTATATATAGGCTAGGCGCTACTAACCGTGCGGACGCTCTTATAAGGCGTAAATAGGATATAAATAACTAGATAGCCGTAAAGATCTTATTATAGATCTAAGCGCTACTATAATTAGAGTACCTTAACTCCTAGATACGGGCAGAACTAAATATAGACTCTTTAGATGCCGAGATATACCCTATTAACTCTATGGAACTAGACCTTATTAATAAACTACTATAGGCAAACTATACGGCCCCTTTTCTATAGGAGTACTATAAAAAGGCAAGGAACGTTTCTAGCCTATAGTCCCTTAAAAGTAAACTACTTAAGCACTATAAACAGCTAGTAGTAGTAAAGGAACAGAATTTATGGACTTAGCTTATTACTAAAGCACATACCTAGGTCTCTACGGCCTACCCTAGAAAAAATAAAACCTATAGGATTATTGGCGACCGCTACTACTGGCCTAGAATAATTATAGATATTAACCGCTATATATAAAACTGCAATAACTGCTATAGGTTTATAATTCTATAAGATAAGACCCTAGAACTATTAAAACCCCTCCTAATACCTAACTACCCCTAGTAATATATCTCTATAAACTTTTATAAGCTACCTTTAGACCGTAATAGATATAATATAGTTATAATCCTAGTTAACTACTTTAGCAAACGCCTGTTTTTAATTCCCTGTTATAAAAATATTAATACTAAAGAGGCGGCCTAACTATATATCTACTACGTTTACCAAATTTATAGACCACTAGATACTATTATATCCGACTATAGGCCGTAGTTTATATTAGCCTTTTAGAATAAGTTTACCTAGATCCTAGGTATTAAGCTAAAGCTTTCTACGGCATATTACCCCTAGATAGACGGTTAAATGGAGATTATAAATTAATACTTAGACTAGAGACTTCGGCCTTTTATTAACTACTTCTAAGATAACTAGGCTGAACTATTGCCCTTAATAGACTACGCCTAAGCTACCCTACCCTACAACTCTACTAGATTTGCCCCTATTTAACTAGAAATGGGTTACCTACCCTATATAAGCTTTAACTAGGAAAGACTAGAAGGGCCTTAGACTATACGCGAAAAACTATCTTATAAGGAAGCCTAGTAGTACGCTAAGCGCTTAGAAGAAGCCTAAAAAGTAGCTCATACGAACCTAAAAAAGGCTTAAAAATTAATGGAATAATAGGCGAATAAGTATAGGCGCAAGCCTAACTTTACTGTAGGTGATATGGTCTAGATTACGACAAAGAACTAGAAAATAGAACGGCCTAGCCGTAAGCTAGACTATAGGGTGGCAGGACCGTATAAGATTCTTAATAAAGTAGGCAACTTGTATAAGGTTAAGCTCCCAGACTTAATTAAAGTTTATCCTATTTTCTTACCGGATAAGCTATGGAAAGCTATAAATAACCTACTACCTAGACAAAAAAATAAACCTCCCCTACTAATTTAAGTTAACGATAATAATAAATAGGAAATTAAAGAAATACTAGCCTATAAACTTATAAAGGGAATATTAAAGTATTGTATTAGTTAGAAAGGATATAACCTAGACCCTACTTAGTACCCTATATAGAACTTTATAGGTAGCCCCTATAAGCTTTAGAAGTTTTATAGCCGTTACCCTAATAAACCTAGACCGCTAAAGTACCTAGATAAGTAAATAGAATGCTAGTATAATAAAGACGATAAGCTACTAGAAGAATATAAGGATAAGAATACCCTAGAAATTTCTTAGTTATATAAGGTGTTAAGATATCTAGGAACTTTAACCGGCGGTTAAAGTTGTCTAATTAGTTAGATTCTCTTACTAAGACTTTTAGCGGCAAAGCCTAAGGGCAGGCTTTTTTAAAGAGGGGGATAATATTACGGCACTAGCAGAACTTGGTAGAACTACGCACTGGTAAGTTGCCACAGATTGCCGTATATTGCGGTTATATAACGCGAAGATCTTATAAAACATTAAACGGCGCTACTCTTCTTCTCCTTTCCTTTCCCTAGCTTTAGATTCTCGTTTATAGACAATCCAATCGTATAGGCTTCCGCGTCCCCTTTACCGTACTCATACCTTAATTAACTAAGTCGCTAACATTTAGTCTACTTTATTGCAGCACTATGACATTATATTTTAGATAGAAGATTACTAGTAGGAGCTTAGTAATAATACTATTATAAGAGACAATTAGCAAGAGCTTAAAGATATTAGAGAAGTTCTTTAGCCTTTAAGGCCTGTATAAAGAATACGGAAGGGTATACTGCTATACTTTATACGACCTTTAATAATATAGAATTCCTTATCCGCCACTTTACCTAAATATAGGAGAAATTTAGGGGTAATGCTTAAATAACTGTAAGGTTAATAGTAGCTTAGTATAAGTTTAATAAGTACTATAGGCTTAATAATAATATACCCGTTTACGCGGTAGTAGCTCTTCTTCCCTTAACTACGTAAAGCCTATCTTAAGAAGGTATAGTTAATAAAGGAGCAGCAGAAGTAGATTAAGCCTACCATTACTAAGGTCCAAAACCTATAGAAGGACTATTTTAAGCTAGAGAGCGTATAATTAGTAGATCTTAACTTAATTAAAAATCCAGCCGCACGCTTTCTTGCTAAGATAACTATTTTAACAGCAACTATTAATAAATTTAATAAATTTATTAAGGTATATCTCTAATAATCGCTTATTACTCTAGCTAATATCTATAGGGCGCACAAATCCCTATTAGTGAGTAATTACCTCTTAACTAGTAGTTAGAACCTATATAATAATTAATTTACCCTAACCTTACCTAAATAGCTATTGCTATCTTTAATATACCCCTAATATTGGTTAGCCCAGAATAAGTGTTCTTAGGAGCCAAATATATAATTATACTAGAGAGAGTAAGGCTTAAAGTAAAGATATTAAAGATAGTAGAGTTATTAGGGGGCTAGGTCTAAATTACAAAGGCAATAAATAGGGCACTATTAAGTGGCGTATTCGCAAATAGTTACTTTATAGATAAGGCATTAAAGATATTAGGAGGGGAAGGCAATAGTAATAAGTTAATTATCACGGTTTAAACCTATTGTGTTACAGCGCTAGTAAAAAACGGTAGATTATAGTAGACGCTATAGTAGACGTAGGGTTACGTAAGCTTACGTAACTTAAGGACCGCATATAACTTTAAGCAGCGCTACTATTCTTCTCCTTTCCTTTCTCTAGCTTTAGATCTTCGTTTATAAATAATCTAATTATAAAGGCTTAGGCGTCTCTCTTAATATATCTATGCCTTAATTAACTAAATTACTAATATATTACCCTAGAAACCTATAACGGGCTTATATAAATGCCTTTAGGATAAAGCTTATAGATTATATTACAAAGTAAGTATAAGCGGCGATAATATATAGTAAGGTAGATATTATTAAGCTATATATATAAACTATATAATAAGATTAAGACGTTATATAAGGAAAGAAGGTAGGAAAACAGGAAGAAAGGGTATATATTATTAACTTAGTTACTTAGTTAATATATATATAGAGCAGAATAGGGTTCGGGTAGTAGTCCTAGTAGAACTTAGTAGGATTTAGTAAAACCTGGCGGAATATAGCAGAATGTAGTAGATTGCCATTAGATTGCCGTCTTATAGTTAGTCTTTAGTTACTAAGTTAGTAGAAATAAGTAGACGTATATAAGGTGTTACGGGGATATCCCATAATAGATTGCTACTATATAAAGATACTAAGCTAAAGAGAAAAAGAAGAGGAAGGCCGCTAGGGGTTAACGCAAATATAAAGGGTCGCTAAGGCGCTAGTAATCAGCGAGCTAATAGCGATTTTCTATCCCGGGAATGGAAAATCCTAATTAGTTGGTAGAATTTAGCAGGTAATGTACCCTAGCACTAGTTACTCCTAGCTACCCTTTTATTCTTATATATAGACCTAAAACGTATTAAAACATTTAATATTAAACTAAAACCGCGTTTTAGTTTTAGTTTTAGGTATTTCTATACAATACTAGCTGCGCCTATTGGCAGACTTTAGGCATTATAGATTTAGTTAAAAAGGGTAGCTTATTTAGCGCTATTATAAATATAAACTACTACTCTAGTATATACTTGGGTAGCAATTACCTAATAGTTTTATTATAAAAAGAATAAGACTTAGTATCCTCTACTAGCGCGAACTAGCCTTACTAGTAAGTAAAACATCCCTCTACTTACTTAATTGCCTAATTTAGAAGCCCTCTAATTACTTACTTATTGCTCTTAAAATTACGCCTACTTACTTGCTAATTACTTACTAAGATAGTATAGAATTTAAATAAAGCTTTATAGAAAACCCGCTATAGTGTAATAAAGCCTTATAGTAGATATTACGATAGACTTATTAATATACTAAGTATATAGATAAACGTAATAACAAGATCTAACTAGTAGAGTAAGTGCCTAATAAATTAACTCTAATTATATTCTAAGATTTACTATAAAGAGAGAACTAACTAAAGTAGGAACTATATTCCTTTAAATACACGACCTAACTCCTAAGGAATATATTTAGTTACTAGGTAAAACCTAAGTAAATAGCTATATAGCCGCAATATATAGGCGACCTAGTGGTAACTTAGGGGTGATATACCTGTAAGGTATATACCTAGGGAAAACCCTTACCTTATACTAGGGTAGTAAGAAATAAGTAAATAAGGAATAAATAAATAATACATTATCTTATCTAATTTTATTTTATTTATTGGTTTCAATAAATAAAGCCTTCTAGATTAAAAAAAAACCTCCCCTATAAGGGCGCGGAGAGACTTTAGGGAAGATTAAAGAAATAATATTAATTCTATCTAAATCTAAGGGTATATAGCTCTCGCTAAGAATAAGACATTGCGTAAAGAAGAGAAGGGAATAATAAGCGAATTATATAATTAAATAGTTAGGGGCTTAATGGTTAATGCGTGCGTATATACGCACGCGGTCTTTAATAAACTTTAATAAAATTTAATTAATCTAACAGAATTTAGTTAAAGCGTTAAAATTTATCTATTAAGTATTTTACTAAGACATTCCTACTATAACTAGGCTAGTCCTGTTATAGTACCCCCCCTTTTAGCCAAAGGTCTAAATAATTTAATTTTAGTTAAGACTTATAACTTATTACATATTATGTTTTCGCGTTAAGTGGTGGTATAGAGTTTTACCAATTCTAATTATAAATAGACTAATTAGGATTTTCTATACCCGGTATAGAAAATCACTATTAGCTTAATTAGGGCAGTAAGTAGAACTAATATCTTTATAGTAGGTCTTAGTAAGGTAGATCTAACTAATTAGATAACTTTAACTAGTGGTTAAAGTTCCTTAATATCTTATATATTATATAATCGTATTATAAATATTATAACATATTTTAAATTCTTTTTAATTCTAAGCTTCCTACTATTGTATTTTATATATTTATATTAAGTAGCAGTTATTTACTTTTATATTATATCCATCTAGCTAAAGTAGGCCGTAAAGAATAATCCTTATAGAATTCTTTTACTAAAGAGGGCGTGTTGGCCTTAATCTAGTTATAGGTTTCCTAGGTTTATATTTTATATCATTTTTACTTAATAAAAAGTTTAAATTATTTAGATTATATTTTCTATTATATATTATTAATTAAGTTAGTAAAGTTAAAACTATTACCGTTATTAACAATTATAGGGGGTAGCAGCAGCACTTCGTAAGTTAACGGTTTACCTTTTAACGGTTATAGCAAGTTTATATAAAATATTAGATATATTTTTATCTTAGTTAATAGTTTAAGCTTATAAGCGTATAGGCTTAGTTTCTTCTTAATTTAATATAGGCCCATAAACTTTTAGTTTAATTTCTTTAAGGGTTATTAAGTCTTTAGGTTTCGTATATTTAGGTAAACTATATTACCTTCCTTAAAGTCCTATATAGAAGCTTGTTCTTTATTTATATACTATTTTTATACTATTTAAACGTACGCTAATTTACTTTATAATAGTTCCGTTAACTACTTTATTTAATTAGTAAAGTTATACGCGTTAATTAGTTAAATCCTCTTAATTATAGGTCCTATTATATTAATTTTAGATTATAGTTTAAATCTAAGTTAAGGGTTTTGTTTATAGGTTATGTAGAACAGCGTTACGCCTATTAATTTATTTCTTATATTATTTATAGTAAACTTAGCTAAAGGTAGCTACTTTTTCTAGTTATCTTATAGATAGGAGTAGTATATTTATAGGTATTATTCTATAATTACGTTTACAATTTTAGTTTAACCGTCTATCTCTAGATAAAATGTAGTTAAGAGTTATATTTATATACTTAATTATTTATATAGGGTTTACTAGAAGTCTAAAATGAACTAGCTTCTACGGTTAGATATTATTAAATTAGGAAGTCTATATAGCTTAAAGATATACTTAATAAAATATTCAGCTACTAATATTATATTAATTAAGTCTATAGGAATTATATGTTATATTTTTATAAAATAGTTAATAACTACTATAATATTTATGAACCTATTACTATTAGGCAGGTTAACTATAAAGTTAATTAAGATATCTTGCTATTTTTATATTAGAATTAGTAACGGTTAAAGTACTCCTTACTTCTTTATATAAGAGGTTTTCCTATATACGCATATTCTATATACTTAAACGTATTTTTATATATAGTTATGCATTATAGGCTAGTAATATACTTATTAAATAATCTTATAGGCTTTTATATAGCCAGGATGCCCTACTATAGGGGAATTGTATATAAATTTAAATATCTTAAATTATAAGGGTTTAAAATTTGGGATTACTATCTTTTATTAATAGTATAACTAATTATTGCGGATTTTGCATTTAGCGAGTGTAATATCCTTATATTGCCGTTTCTATATTTAAATAGCTTTTATTATATCTACTATTTAAAGGTTATTCTTATATTTATACTTTATTAATTTATTAATTTTTATATCCCACTTATTAATTTCTAATTTATTTCTATTAAGCTTTATATTTAAACATATAGGGCATAGTTTCTTAAAGCGTTTAGGGGGTAGTAGAATTCGCAATTAATTTATAATCTGTTTATTAGAGGCGTTTATAGATAAGTCCTATAATTATTATATTAATAAGTTAGGCTTCTAATTAAGTTTGCTAGGTTAGTATATAATCTTAAAATTAAATTAAGTAAGGTATTTAGCCTAACAAATTTAGTGCTATATTAATTACTTTATAGTTATAAAGTACTATAGGTTTTTATAGTTTATTAATACGTATATTAGGAATAGCAATCCTTTAAGTTTTAGACGTTATTATTTAAAGTATTTAATAATTATAAGTAGTTCCTTATTATATATCTTATAGTTTAATTTAGTAGGAGTAAGTTTCTAAAAAAGAAAGGCTACTAGGCGTAGCTCGCCGTTCTTATTATATTATAATAACACTCCTCCTAATATATAATTAGATAAGTCTATTTTAATAATATATTTAAGGTCCAGATTAAAGTAAATAAGAATTAAAGTAGTTATAAAATAATATTTTAGGTCGTTAAAAGCTTATTTATATTTAGTAGTTTATTTAAATCTTATATTTTTTTTTGTTAAGTTTACTAATAGCTAAATAATTTTTAAGAAGTAATTAATAAATTAATAGTAGAAATTTATAAATCCTAAAATTCCTTAGATATCTTATATACTACTAGGACTTTCCTAGTTTATAATTATAGAAATTTTCTTAGAGTCTATTTTAATTCTGTTATAGGATATAATTAGGCCTAAGTATATAACTTTAGATATATAGAACTTATATTTCTTAATATTGCATTATAAGCCCGCGTCTTATAAGTGTTTAAGGACTATTTAGACGCACTTCCGATGCTTAAAAAGTAAAGATAAGTAGATTAAGATATTATTAATATATATAGTAATAAATATATTAAGGAATTCGCGAAGCTTATTATTAATATATTACTAAAACGTATTAGGACTATTTTTTACACTAAATAGTATTACTAGGTATTTAAAAGGTCCCTATTATATACGGAAAGCCATATACTTCTTATCTCCTTTATAAATACGGATTTAATTAAAGGCAGTGACTATATTAAGCTTTATAAAGTATTATACTTTTACTAAGTAGTTAAGCGTTTCTTAAAGTAAAGGAATTGGATATTAGTTTTAAATTATAATTATATTTAGGGCTTAATAATTAATATAGAACCTTAAGCCTCCTCTAGGTTTTTTAATAAATAATATAAATAAGGTAAACAGTAATTAACTAGGGCGAATAAATCCTTTTTTAGGTGCTCTTTAAGGTATTATTATATTATAAGTAGCTCTTCTTATAATATACCGTATAACGGGCCGGACTTTAGCGTTATACTAGGTTTAAGTTTTATTTTAAAATTATACTTATCTTAATACGGGGGTAGTTAGTTTATAAGTTATTTCTTAAACGTATTAATTAGATTGTAATATTCTTTAGGTATAAGAGGTTAGGGGTTAATATATTACTTTAGTTCTAATACTTTTTTAATATCTTTTAGTGTTGGTTACACAGGGTGACTCACCAATAACGACTACTCGAGTAGGTTATAGTGATGTTGGTTAATATACTTTTTCATTAGAATGAGGGAAGGCGAGGAGCTTAAGACTCCTCGCCACGCTAGTGCCGCGGCGTCACGTAATAACCGCTTGCCTTATTCCCAACACTAGCAACTCTTCTTTTATAGTTGCCATCTATATATAAATACTGCTTAACTAGCGTAACAAATACCAATTCTCCTTACTTACTATTGCTATTATAATATAAGTCTCACTGTCCTAAAATTTACCTCTTAGCATATGGTGCTTTCTTGCTTAAAGTTGTAAGTGTATATCATATTAGGGCCGCCAAGGCGCTAGTTATAAGTGAGCTAATAGCGATTTTCTATCCCGGGGATGGAAAATCCTAATTAGCTAGGTTAAGTTAGGGTCTGCAGAATCTAGCTAATTAGATAACTTTGACCGGCGGTTAAAGTTCCTAGATATCTTAAGACCTTATATAACTAAGAAATTTCTAGGGACTTCCTTTTAACCTAACCTTTAACTTATATACGTAGAGTATTTATATTAACAAACGTCTCTAGTGCCTTGTTTGGGTTCGCCTTCGTTATTATATTTACTAGGTTATCTTAGCTATTAATCTATTAAATCTTAAAGAGTTCTTAACGCTCGTAGGATTGCTAAAGTGCTATAATATCGATTATAAGGCGCTTCTCCTTTATGGTACTAAGCTTAACTAAACACTTATAGAGGGAATATAAGTTAGTGTATATAATTATAGGGATAACGGGAAGTTTGAGTCGATCTATAATTATCTTTAGGGTAGTTCCAATTGTAATTGCTATATTAACTCCGCTAACTATTCTATATATCTTTAATGCCAAAATGCTTTAAGTAATACGCTTACTCTTAGTTAAGCTCTAATAGATAAGGTTGCCGTAGATTATAAAGTTATTCTCTCTAGTAGATTTGTTCGCGATAATAATCTTATATCCTAACTAGGAGCTAAAATCTTTATTATTTATAAATAATCTATTAATAAATACAAAGAGCTTAGCGGTAGGAAGATTAATAGGCACGTAGAGTAATCCCTAATTAAGATGGTTTATTTACTAGGAAAGACATTTATTTAGGGTAAGAGCGTTATCCTTAGTTAGTTCCTAATATTAAGTAGTAACAGAGAGATTGAATAAAGCCTTAGGTTAATAGATAGAAGCAATATAAGCTCCGCGAGCGCGTTACTCCACGTATCCTTGCTTTGGAGAATTAACGTTAATAACATTAATCTTCTTACCTTAACCCCTCTGGCGTAAAGCAATAGAATCCTTATTTAGGGAGAGGATGCATTTATTAAAGAGTAATAGTATTATTAAATTAAGCTTTTCCTTTAGCTTTGCTATAAGATTTACCTTTATTAGTTTATCTTCTTTAAGAGCTAAGAACTAGTCGTCTCCTAAGATAATTATATTGTTAGTTTATATGCCGACAATTCCAAATAGAGTTCCTATAGTTATAATAAGGAAGTAGGGGTTAAATATAGAAGTGGTTATTAAAAGCTTCTCTTTATAGTGCTTACTATAGGTAGCTCACTAATAAGTTCCTACCTCTGCAATTCTATATAATGGCTTAAGCACAACTATAATTATATCCTTAGGATACTAGTGGCAAATTTACTCTAGAAGGTATACTAATATTAAGCGCTAAAGGTATATCTCTAATTGGGTATAGGCTTAAGTGATATTTTATAAATAAACCGCTATTTTATTCTTTATTAAGGAGGGAACTAGTATAATAATAACTCGCTAACTAGCTTGTTAAATTATAGGAGATTGTATAAGAATTATCTTCTTGCTATTATTATTATAACCTTAAATAATAAGCCTTAATTTCTTAAATGGGGCGTTAGTAGCCTTGCCCTTAATCTTATTAACTATTCTTAACTTAAAGATACGAACTCTATTAAACTTAGTAGGGTTATACTTCTTAAATTTAAAGACTCCTTTTATAATAAGACTATTAATCTCCTACTTATTGGATGCTTAGAAAGGAGCTTCTGGAGTTATAATATAACCTTCCTTTTAGAGCTGTTTTGCGAGTTTAAAGTTAGCCTTCTCCTTAGCTGTTATAAAGGCTATTAATAGCTCGACTCTATTCTTAATAGCAGTAATAAATTGCTCTTTAAAATTAATAAGATATTAGCGATTTCGTAATCCCTTCGGGCGGCCTTTACCGCGTCGTAGTTGCGGCGTATCTACTATAATTATATTAGGATTATGGTCGCCTTCTAGAGCATATTAATTGTGGTTCTCCTTTAGGGCATTTTTTATAGCATCCTATAAAGGCTCGGAACTGTTATTTTTATAATAAGGCTTAATAACAGTTAAACGGAATTAAGTAGGTCTATAAGGTATCTAAATAGTACAAGTCTAACTATTAATTATAATAAGTTAATGTGGGCCTAACTATTCTCCCTTTTTACGCTATACGCGTACCTTAGACTAGAGTGGCAGATTAAGCGTAGTTAAGGTGTTTAGACTATTTCTTATTTCTAGTGCGTTGTTAACCTAGTGTGTAGCGTAGAGACGTTATACCTCCTTCGTTGCCTTATAAATAGCCTCAGCTTATTACACAATAAAGGGAAACGGTAGAGAATTATTAGTTATTTAAGGGTAGGCGCTAAAGACTAGTAATGTAGGTACGAGTCTATCTAGGCTAGCGGAATCGTTAACGGCTTTAATAGCTATTTATAAGGTAAGTTCTTCGCTAGCGTTCTTTAGTTCTAAAGAGATAATCTTATATACGCGGCGTAATGGCGTATAATATCGCTCCACTTTTTTAATATTATTATGTGCCTTAATAGGGACTTCCTTAACCTTAATTGCCATTGCCTTTGTCTGTTATTAAAACTCTATAGATAAGAAGTTCTTTCCTGCATTATAGACAATTTAATTAGGGGGTCCTAGGTAGATATTAATCTAGTATAATTAAAGGGTATTCTATACGTTCTTAGCTAATATATTCTTTAAGAATTGTGCGGCTTAGAAGGAGGTTAAGAAGTTAATAACTTAGAGTACTGGCTTACCGCTAAGATATATAACGTTAACGATAATATAGAAGTTAAAGTTATAGTTATCTTTAAGGGTGAACTTAAATTAGCTAGGGGACTTCTGGTTTATTTGGTAGTAATAGCAGTACTTTATAAGATACTTAATTGCCTTAACCTTAACTTTATGGCCTACTCACTAAAGAACCCTAAGTAATTAATAAACAAATAGGTGGCTAAAACAACGGTATAGTTAACGTAACTCTAACTTAGTTAGGTAGCTCTAAGCAATACTCTTTTCTAGTTAATAAAGGAGCAACTACGGGTAACCCCACTTGCGCATAACGGGCACCTAATTATCTCCCTAAATAAGTATATCCTTAAGGTTATTAAGCTTAACGCCTAATTTATTTATATCTTTAATATAAAATAGAAATAGGGTGTTTATAGGAACGACGTAAAAGGTAATATACCCTAAGGGGGTTTGGACCCTAATTGTGCTAAGAGAGATTATAGTACCCTTGCTAAAACGAATCGTGTATTGGCCTGCTGTTAAATGGTTAATCTAAATAGAGCTATTAAGCTGCTAAAGGGCTTAAACTTAAGGTTCTCTTACTGTAGATACTCCTGCGGCTTTAGTATCTAGTATAATACTATAAAAGATATTCGCCGAGTATCTATCATTAAAGGAGAACGCGGAACTCTCCCTTAGCTCGTTAAAGATATTTAACTTTGTGGTAAAATAGAGCGTAAATTAGTTATTAAGAATAGTAACGGTTTATATGCCATCTACCTTACTATACTTAGTGAAGTATTAGTTAGGTAAGTACTCCTTAATTTCCATATCTATAAGGAGCTATTTAGCCTTATTAACCTTACCCTTAAGATCTTTTACGCCTTTATATTAAACTAGGAAGCTTTAGAAGTAGGCTATAATAATCTCATAATTTCTAGCTGCTTTAGGGCCTAGGCCTA
>Ga0307515_10009849_pt1 | contig 18411 bp, 19 predicted proteins | sample 17_EM_MG_FD_194513 | JGI IMG/M metagenome (GOLD analysis project Ga0307515, IMG submission 194513) | Populus trichocarpa ectomycorrhiza microbial communities from riparian zone in the Pacific Northwest, United States - 17_EM | ecosystem: Host-associated > Plants > Roots > Unclassified | place...
ATTTGGACTTAAAGATCCCATGCCATATGGACGGATCGATGAGTGGGTATTTTCTTATGATGGACGATATGTCACCGGATTATGGGACTGCGATGAAGAGTCAATGGAAGACGGACATTATGGAGGTTTGTAAATATGACCTTTAGAGGGCTTACAGAGCTACAGGAGCAGTCACGGAATGCGGCCCATACGAGGGCAATTATGCACAGGGTGGAAACAAATGGCCGGAACCAACTGGATCACAGCCGGAGATGGATCGCGGCCGGAGATGGATTGCGGCCGAGATGGATCGCGGCCGGAGACGGATGACAAGAGATGGACCCAGTCCGGAGATGGATCGCAGCAGGATATGGATCGCGACCGGATATGGATGGATGACCGGAGGTGGATGACAGGAGATGGATCTCAGGAGATGGATCTCAGGAGATGGATCACGGGAGACAGATGACAATCGGTCTCTTTCCTATATGAAGATATTGAGGTTATGCGAAGTTATACCATTCTCGAGATCACGACTTTGATTTCAAACTACGAAGTTTCGATGGAACGCAGATATGCATGTATACGATGTACCGGCGGCATGGTTCGATACCGAGCACTATTCAGAGCACTATTCAGAGATACCGAATCATGCACCTACATGCCCGAATTCCAATGCCGAATACGATCCCGAATCAGATCCTGAGTCACAGCTACAATGCCGATACCGCACAAAGCCGTACAAGATTAATATCTGGCGGAGCAACGATCTTTAAAGAGGGGGATGACAGTGCCGGAATCGCAACAACCCCTACCGCGAATTACCGCACCGGAAGTGCAGGAACGAAGCACCGTGAAACGCATTCACCAATAGAGAAGGCTGGCAGCGGCAAGTGCACATGGAGAAGAAGCAACAATTGTACTCCGAGAACGGCGAAAAGTGCACGCAAGGAAGTGATGGCAAACGCACCTACAGATGAATCAAGAAGCCGCATGCACAAGTTACAAACCCGAATGAGATCCCGACTCAGTCTCGGCGATCCCGACTCAGTCTCGACAATCCCGAGATACACAGCTGCTACTGGAAATCGACTTCAGAATCAATCCTAGCCAATCGATATGGCACCCGAAGAAGCCGTAATGGATTAGTCGTCGGCGGAGCTACGACGTACAAAAGGGGGATGACTGTACCGGAATCAAAATCAACCCCTACTTCAAACAATCACCGTACCGGAAATGCTGGGAGGAAGCACCTTGGAGCGCACTTACCGGCAGAGAATCACAGCTGGAGATTAGTCAACAATCGTACGTGGAGAAGAGTCAACCAGTGCACCTGGAGATGAAACGACAAGTGAATTCAGAAAACGATGATATGGATACCCAGACAAGTGACAGCAAGCACACCTGGAGAAGGAGCGGAAAGCATACCCGGAGGAAACCCGGCGAGCGCACCCAGCAATTGGCGATGATAAGTGCACCGAGCACATGGCGGATGTCAAGTGTACCTACAAGTGCACCGACTTGGAGGATGATCAGTGCGACTGCAACAGCACCGGAGAGATGATGAGAAGATCAAGCGAGTTTGACCTATGCCGAACGAGTGCAAATACGGCTACCGAAGCAGTTCCGAACGAGACCGAAAATGATCTCCGAACGTACCGAATAGTCTACCGAACGGCTCGCGAGAGTCACCGAACGGCATCGCGAGAGACAGTCACCGAATGGCGTCGTGACAGACAGTCAAGACAACTACCAAAAGATGATTACCGGATTGCCTTGAATGGAGGGCGCAGGAACTTAGTATTATCGGGAGCTCCTCTACCGAAGGCACCGACTAGGATGTTTACCTAACGGCTTACTGAACTGGATGTGGAACGACCATACTGGAGGGCTATAAGCCTGCTTGGCCGATGCTGAAGGAGGATGAATATAACAACTGACGGGCACCGTGTGAAAGCCACCGGCTGCAAGAGATGATGTCAGATATCGAGGCTAGCCTACAGAGCTATGCACGAGGGTCGGGAGAGCGCAAACGCGCCTGAATATATATGTGGTATGAATGTCCATTTCATGAGAAGCTTACGAGATAGATGCGAGGTCATATATGGTTGACCATCACCGACGGCTATGATACCGGGAGCAGAAGCTTCCAAGCGGCAATAATGATCACTGATGGGCAGGGCCTGCGGAGTTCACGAGGAATTGGGAGAGCTCGAGTGCTAGCGCACTTGAAAGTATGGTGAGTATGACCCGTTACTGGGATGCTTACAAGTTAGATATACCGATGCAATTGCCGATGGCGATGGCGATGGCGATGGTGATGGAGATGGCGATGATGATGATAATGATCAGCGAGCGGAAGCCACCCTCGATGCCGCCGAGTCAAGACGAGGCTCTTACTGTGATTGGAGATTTCGCCGAGATTACTGTGTCTAATTCCGACAATGACCGACACTTGGTACGAGTTACGAGTGCGAGATTGGATGGTCGGATGCCAGACATTCCGGAAGTGGAGATATGGAGGACGGTGTCACTTTGGATGTTCCTTCTTTCTCTTCTCTTCTCTTTACTTCTTTACTTTTTACTTCTTTACTTCTTTGGATCTCGGCCCAGTACAAATGGCGTCGGCACGGGTTTTTACCACCTCCGGAGATAAGTCAAGTGGAGGTGGAGTTTCCCCGTGCGCCGGATCCGCCGAATAGCTACCATATGGTACTGATCGGTTGTGGGACTTATGGTTTCGTACGTCTGCGTACGTTGAGCGGTTGTTTGATTGTTTCCTTTCCATTTCTACTCTTGTACGGGATTATGCAGCCCAGGGGGTCTGCACCTAAAGAGGGGGATGATGTAACGGCACGGCTGCACGTGTCGTGTCCAGGGCCGGGTAACACCCGCTTTATATAGTCGGCTTGCCACGAGCCTTAGATCTCTAGCGATAATCTTACTTTACTTACCTTTATACTACTCTACAATATGGACATCCACGTTTGCAACCGTATCTACTGATATACCTTCCTACGAGCCAATACACGGGCGTATGCCTTTACACCTAGTGTTAACCCGATGCGGAGTAACCAGATGTGCTTTCGACATCCACCTAGTCTGATATCGGAAGGTCCCTATAATGTCCATCACACACATGACCATTGTCCATTCTCCCGGCGTTGTGTAGTGTCGCTGGTAATCGCTACTATTTAAATTCCTGAACCAATATCGGGTGAATTCTGATAATCCGTACGCTTGCTCAAGGCATTCCATTTTTGTTTTCCACCCTGTTTTCACATCTCTAATTAGTCGTACTGATATTGAGAGATTGGCTTGTTGACAATCAATGAACTCATTTCAACAACCCGATGTGAGCATTAACAACTCACCGAGCAGTTGCTGGCATATGAAACTAAGTTTCCGCACTTTAACCAGATCTTGAAATATGTGCTGTCTTAAGTATCTTTGCCGCACCTGAGCTCATGCCCGACACAATGTTCATTCTAGCATTGCACTGTTTGCGAAGGCTTTGACTTTTCTCAATGTCTGTGCATTCATTCTCCACCTGTAGTCAGGCATAGAGCTGGCAATGGTTCCAAAATCCTGGTTCGGTTCGGGATCCCATTCCAAAGCAAAGCAAATCCATTGCAATGGGTTATACTATCTGAAAACCCGGCATGTTGCAATTTAGCCTGTTTTGCCGCCAAGAACCCGGCATTTCAGTGTTACAATATTGTCTCGAATTCAAAATCTGAGTTCCGATCGTAATGTACCATTATCAATATGTAGCTGTTGCAGGATCAGCTGAACTTTCACCTCGTACTGTCAGATTTGTAACCCAGGCAATATTCATGCAGTTGCAATCACAAACCCCCAAATTTCACATATATTTGGCACGTTAGTTAACAGGATTTCAACAAATATTGGTCAGATCACAGATCTGAATGCAGGAGGTCGAATAGCTGAGATAACTCCATAATCACTGTGTTGATCATGTCACAATACAATAAGAAACCACAAACTTAATTGCAGCCCCAGTTCAGCTATAGTTGAAGAAACCATGATATGGAACTGCTGTGGGGATGCAACCTGGCCATAAAACAGTAAGTTTATGCCTGGTCCAGTTAACAACCAGGCGCCAGTGACCCAAATTGTGTTTCTGTGTAGGTTCTGGCCTGGACAGGAGCCCCCAGATTGCTGCAAGCCCAAACCGCAGCCGGATAACCCGGCAACGTTGCTAATCCCACATACGTATACTTACAATGTCATTTGAAATTCTGGCAATCGCTAGATTATTTACCCAACTACTTTCACAGGTAGCTCCAGTACTGAAATAGATTCACAACATTATCACGATAGGCACATAGTGCCTCTGAACCAGTCATGAGTAGTGTTAGCAATGGTTCCGGACCATCACTTCGGGTCTGGGTCTGGGTTCAAACCCAACCGTTGCCAAATTGGCGGTCCGGGTCGTCAATAAACCCGAACTGCCCACTCGGGTACGGTTCTGTGGTTGACTCCCAACCCATCTGAATTGGGTGGGTTGTCAGCGGGTCGCCCAGCGGGTCCATCTATAGATTCATATAAGGCTCTTGATTTTGCAGTGTGTTAATAGTATTTTATCAAAATCACGTTTTCAGCAACCATTAATGAGCTTTTGCTTGTTGAGCAGTTTGCAATATCGATTGATTTGGTATCTGTGTTTCGCCTTCGATATATGGTATTTTTGTCTAGCAAGGCAGTCTATAATACACTACTGCACGCGAAAATCCGCGTGATGCGTTGATTACGAAATATGCAAGTTGTAAAACTGTTGACGCTCCGTTGACACTCATTTTTAGGATGCTGCACGGAGCATTTCGCTGTTGTTTTTTCCAGTAAAGGCTGCCAATATCGAATAAATGGATGTCTGCAACCAATTGGAAGCTAACATACTCAAGATGCAAAGCTAAAAATCGTTGACGCTCCGTTGACGCTCATGCTAAGAGTGGAGCGGTGACCATGCTGCTAGCTCTTTTGCCAATAGAAGCTGGCAATACGTCCGTTATGCATAACAACGACCAAGTCACTAGTGAATTACAGTACTTACAAGACCACAAATCTTTGACGCTCCGTTGACGCTCATTTTAATGTATCGTCCATTCAACATCTGCTGCTGTCGATAATTGTTTTCATCCTGATTTGACAGTACTGGTTAGCTTTCTGCTTGATTGAGACTCCACCCTGTGGCAAAGCCGAGCGGCGTTATTATCTTGCACTGTTCACTCTCACACGACTAACAATGATGTATCATGCCAAAAGATTCATTCTGCCTGCTATACATCTATTTATGAACCGATATTCACAAGCTACTTCTTACCATTCGCCCATAATATATCTCTAACTGAAACTCTCGGTCAATCTACATAGAGCTGGTGAACCGTGGACGCATTCTGTCCTACTTTTTCTTCCCTCCGTTATTTCTCCGCGTTTCAGCTGCATTGACCGTCATCAAACCCGTTTCAGCCTATCTCTTTGACTTCCATGTCGGCCGAACCAATCCGGGCACATTTGGCGCGGCGCTCACATCCTGCTGCTCTGGGTATTCCGGATCCTCGATGAAATTTTTTTGCTCTATATTGGAGTCATCGTCCGCAGCGCAATCCTCTTCGCTGTCATTTGGATTATCCAAGTCGCCATTCCAGTGTAGCCAATATTCAGTGTCCAAAATGCTTTCAGGTGCGCTTTCTTTGTCGCTTTCGACTGGATGACGGTTGATTCTCCCAATATGGCGGACATTCAAGATTTGAGTTTGTCCTCCAGGGAGTTCCTTTGCAGACAAAGCTGGTGGCAAAGGTGATCTTTCTGACAATTGAAATGCAGCCGCACCATCATGTTGAAAGAGTGACCAGGATGCTTTGACGATCTCTTCCGTGTCCGAAATGTATCCTACGGCGGTCATCTGCTTGTTTAGCGCGCAGGACTCCTTCTGTAGAGCACGTAGGTTTCGGCTGCCCTGCCACATCTCCAAAAAGTCGTGAACCTTGGCCATTCTGTGCAATTTCCTTTCCTCCGCCTCTTTCCTCATTTCCGAGTCGTTGTCTGTGTTCATGGTATCCAATTCCGGGTCAGTGCCTGCCAAAATCCCGTTATTGGCTCGAGTGAACTGCCTTACAACGACCTTTTTGCGAAGGGTCTCGCCTGTGGTTTTTGACTGCCTCCAGCCGATAACATCTCGGCCAAGGGAAAAAGTGGCCTCCACTTCGACACCATGTGGTATGATTGAGAATATGTCGCGCGCCGCATTGGAGAGATCGGTGTACATTGAGTGCGTTTCCTCCTGTTGTCGCCACCTGTCGGTTATGTCCGGTATCCAAAATGTACTGCTAATCTCCATTTGGTCGGAGTGGTAATCATTGTGATTTGGATTGATTTGCCCCCAGTTCTTTGGTGCTTCAGGCGGCGAATTCAAATAGAGCCTGGCGGCGGTACATAAGCGGGCTGCGCGATCACTTCCTCCAGGTGTCGTCTCAGCCACATTGTTAGGCGTTAAGTATTCCTCATCATCGCTGGCCCAATCATATGGATCAAAGGATGATTGATAAGACCCTGAAGCCGTTGCAGAGGGGACAAGATTGCAGCTCGGTACCGTTTCGAGTTTATTGACCGGCACATGTCGATGTTTGGCGCAGTATTCATTCTCCACATACTTCAGAAAGGCCTCTTGGTATTGTGTAGTGTAGGATGTCTCGTCCTCAGGATTAATATCCATTCCCTTGTCCCACTTTCTAAACGATCGCAACTTCCTGAAAGGCGCAACGATGTGCGCGGAAATCAGAAGCATGCCCGTCGTGGGAGTCACTTCGGCATAGTATTTGGAGACCTTCTGTCGAGCTAACTTCACAGCGAAGAACAAGTCTTCCTTCCATGGACTCTTCTTCTTGGGCAAAGCTCGCATCACTCCATCCATGTGATGAAACATGTCATTGTACACTGTGATAACATGATGCAATGTGACTGTATGCCTCTTCGACATCCAAAGGGTCCAATATCGAAATGGCATCAATACTTCCATGACATACTTGACCATCGTCCATTCATCCTGAGTTGTGAATAGTGGCCGATATTCAGTGTATTTTGGGTTGTGAAGCCACTCGCGGGAGAATTCCCGTACGCGGAAGGCGCGCTCGAGCAACTCCAGAGTAGAATTCCAACGTGTCTTCACATCCATAATCGGAAGTACTCCAATGCGCACTTTGGCTTTTTGACAGTCAATAAACTCGTTTCGGCGACCAGGTGTTTGCGTAATTAATACAGCAAGCATCCTCTACTTTATGATGGTCAGCTTCAGGACTTTCAAAATGCCATGAAATATGGACTTTCTCAATTATCTTTGCTAAACCTGGTCTCATGGCCGACACCTTGTTGATTCTAGCATTCCCCTCTTTTCGAAGTCTTTGACTCTTTCCAATGTCTATGCTTTCATTCTCTCCGAATTGCTGATCACGCTCATGGGCTTCCCAGGACTTGGTGTGGCCTTTTACACCGAAACTGATCATGAATGCACCCAAAGCGAGCTGTATGACGTCCGCCATGCACGGTATATGGTTTCTCAATGGAGGCCACCCGATTCCAGAGGCCTCAAGTCTTGATTGTAGCTCGCGTGTCATCGAGCAATTTGAGGAAGCATTATCCGTCGTAATACCGAGCAAACGACCGTCGGTAAGTGCAAAACGATCAAGCACGTCCTTCAAATGTACGGCTCGCCTTGCTCCAGTATGTTGGCTCTGGACCTATCATCTGTAATTAGCGTTCCAAACGGGAACAGAACAGGCGATCAACCTCATCGAAAGCGAGTTGAACTTCATGCAATGCCCAATTTCAATCGATATAGTAAGCAATGACTAACGTTATGGCTAGTTTGTTGGTCGATGTCCAACCGTCCAAGGATAAACTAACTTTATTTCGTATTGGCAATTGCTTCTTAATTGCATCCACAGTCAGTGCATATTCCCTCCGGAACATGTCACTAAGGGTCGTAGCGGACAGTACAACTAGGTCATTGCGCAATGCCTTATATGACCATTGTAGTTCAAGATTTGATATAGCGTTCCATGGAATATGTGCCGAAACAAATCCTAACATGAGGTAGCGATTCCACGTGTCTTGGTGAAATTTGGAAGTTTCAAAGTCCTTATCTGCCAGTTTGGAACGTTTTGTCTGTCATTTCGGTCAATATGGATTAAACTGGATATCAAATATGCATTTTCTCTGCAAACTTCCGATTGTGATTCCACGAATTCCTTGCCTCTTCAGGATGGCCAAAGCTGTTTCATCCACCATCGAACTAGTCAATTCAGTGACCTCTGACTCTGTTAATTCATTTAACTTTGTGATGTGAGCTTTTGCCAGTAAGTGTTTCCCCATTGAGCTGGTCCCATGTTCTGATGTATGGCAAAGAACTTGATAACAAACGATACATATGATGCCAGGGCTGCCGGTCTCCTCAATTCCACAGTGTAAAATGAATCGCCACGAAGGTGCATGTCTAGAATTCTTCCAAGCAATAGGCCGCTTCGAGCCTACATTCATTGAAGCCCACCAAGCATCGAAGATGATTTGCAAAGTAAGGTCGCTCAAATCAACAATACAGACACGTTCATTTTTGGAAGAGATCATAACCTCTAGCAATAAGGTGTTCGAAGATTGTGTATCCGACATGGTGGTAGAAATTTGTAAGCTGGGTAATCCGACTTGAAAGACTGCCCAAAATTACGATACAGTAAAGCAGTTTGCGGGTTCTTAAATATTGACTCTACAGCTACAAGGAAAATAATCAGATCAGTCAGACATTGCATGCATATTTGTGATGTTGAATACAAGGACATATTGCAACGACTGACCGCGGAAACCTCCATTTAGGAACAGCATACTGTATTTTATTGCTGTGTAGCGTACAGAGCCTTGACGCACCATGGGAGCACAAGTGTAGGAGGCGGAAGCGATATCGATATTTGCATTTTTGCCAATAAAGGCTGCCGATAGGTTCATTGTGGTTTATCTGGGTTCCATTCCAGTTATATTATCCAAGATGCCAGCGCAACAATCGTTGACACTCCGTTGACGCTCATTTTGGGACATGGTTACGATCTTGTCAGAAGCATATTTGCCTGGAAAGGCGGCCGGTAGTACGATTATAGATCATCGTAGATTCATAGCCGCATGATTTTCCAAGATGGATGGCCTCAAATCGTTGACGGTCCGTTGACGCTCATCTTTAGGGCATAGTGACAATGTCGTCAATAGTATTTTTGCCTAGAAAGATGGCCGTTAGTTCGATCATGTGTTGATATCGCCACACTGCCCTCGGATTGTCCGAGATACATGGCCAAAAGTCGTTGACGCTCCGTTGACGCTCATTTTTAGGACACAGTAGCGATGTAGTCACAACCGTTTTTGCCTAGAAAGGCAGCCGATAATGTGATTATGGGTTCATGCCGCCGCACAACCCTGGGAGTATCCACGATACAAGGCCAAATGTCATTGACGCTCCGTTGACGCTCATTTTTAGGACATAGTAGCGATGTTGTTGCAAGAGTTTTTGCCTAGAAAGGCGGCCGATAGCGCGATTATGGTGTAACGTCGCCGCAAACCTCATGCCTTTTCCAAGATGCAAGGCCAAAAGTTGTTGACGCTCTGTTGATGCTCATTTTTAAGACATAGTAGAAACGTTTTTGCCACCGTTGTTCGATAGAAAGGCGGCCGATAGTTTGATTATGATGTGCTGTTACCGCACAGCCTACTGGATGTTTCATGACGCAATGCCAAAAATGGTTGACGCTCCGTTGACGCTCACATTAATCACATCGAAACAGCCTTTGGACACTCAATAATTGTATGCAACGAATCAAATACACAGTTTTGACATCCATGATTGCGTTTGTATGTATTATCGTTTGCATCCAGGAGTTTTGTTACCTCTCAATTTTTGATCAACTGCTATCTATCATATCTGAGTGAGAAATGACGTGGCCCTATTACATTCCTGCGCTTCCGGCCGGCAATTGACGGCATGTAGATCATTTCACTAGTTTTTGGCAAATATTGCTCGACTTCCTCACCATTCCTTATCCAGCTCCTTCTCCTCGATTTCCATGACGTACCACAAGCAATTTCAAATATCTCAACCATGTGCACCAGGTGTGTGCGGAGAGTTATGCAGTTGGATGCATGCAGGAATACGGCATGACGGTTGTCGTTCAGATCGATTCAGCATGCGAACCGACCGCTCTTACTCTGACACATATGACATCACTCACTTAAATTTTGTTTGCATATTTCGTCACTAATATTGCTTTGGCATTGTCACTCAACAGTCACTTGCAGAGTAAAATCGAACGTGATGGCCGTCTTACAGGGCGATATGGAATTTACATCTTTCACATGGTGCGTCTGGCCGTTGCACATGCACAGACCAATTATCATGTCTCACAATTTGGTCACTGAAATCAAGCAAAAGCTGAAATGTAGCAAAATTGGTAAACAACTTGCTTTTCACCGTGATCAGATGTCAAAAAGTACAGTGTGCACCTCTACTCTTCCGCAGACGCAGGAGCCGTCACCATCTCTTCATCGGAATCCGATATCTATAGGGTAATCAGCTGGAGGCTATATGCAGTGGTAAAAGCTTACTGGTTGAATTGGTTTCGCTTTCAGCAACATTGACGAATCGGGCTCTGCAGCTGGCTCACCACCAAGTATGCACGATTTAGACTGCGGCTTCACCGAGCCTATTCTAATATGACTACTTCCTGGTCGAGAAGTCCCTTGCGGCCTTTGAGATATTCCGGTGACAATGTCAAGACTCTCCAACAGCTCTCCAACTATTGCTCATAGAGGTGCCGGAGCCTCATGATTTGTTTGCGGCTGAACGATGGCCGGAACCCTCAATTCGGTGTGTCCGTACTTCTCATCTCGTTCACGCAAGTAGTCGGCTGCATCTTCCCATCCCGATTGAGTCAACACGTCGAGCTTCATCTGCTTCTGCTGAAACCTCTCCATGTGCTGCTGGACCGTTTGGGTGATTGTGCCCATCACCCAGCCGGGTTCGTCATCTTCGCTCAAATTGCCCTGCTCAGTCTCTTCATCATCTTCATCCTCCCCATCTTCCCCATCGTTGGAACTTGCAAGATCACTCAGACTGTCTCCGATAGCAACCAGCATCTCCTCAAATGTCTTTCCGGGCTCTCTGCATGTCAATCCCGCTATTTCAGCATGCGTCATATCATCCTGCTCTTGTTGAACCGCTGCCTCTGCGTCTTCAACTCGCTTTCTTGCCCCAGCGGTTTCTCTCTCCACTTAATCCTCAATCCATTTCTCTTTCTCTTCATTGCTTGAGAAGCGCGTTTCACCTCGCTTCTCCGCCACAAGCTCCTTTATGGATCTCAAGCTGCGCAATGCCCCAAGGGCTCGGATTCTCTCTGCCTCCAAGCCGCTCTTGCCTTCATTGGCTTGATGACGTCGTTGGGTTGAACGCTTTGTCGATTTGCCGCATCTGCCCGCAGGAAGTGGCGAAACGTCCATTTTCGCATCATTGACCATTGTAGTTTTCTTGGACTTTGTTGTTGGGCGAGATGTTGGATGTTGCAAGTTATGGACAATATGGAGGTAAGCTGCGTCTTTTATGTCAATGTTAGTACGTTTACCCATCTTGAACAAAGCAAAATCGGTCTCTTGATTGTCAATAAATCAGGAAAAATGACACTAACCGTACAACATGACATGATTGTTAGTGTCAGTTTCATGTTATATCCCAGGGATTATTTGAGACAAACATCAGCAGACGTCCGTTCACTGGAACTACATCCTATTAATATCTAGCAATTGGGCAATTCCGGAGGTCTTACACCCCAATTTATCCCTGACAACAATCAAACAACATCAGACCGACTCTTTGCAAATTGCGGGGTGGTGGGAAACCCCGGCAACTTGAAGCCATACACAGTAGGATGCATCTTGAGCATAACGGTCATGTCGGCTGCTACGTATACAATTCTGACATGAAGCTAACTATATGGTCCTCAGGACTTCCCACTTTCTCTCATTAGCATCTTCCTCTCGTATTCCACACCCGCACATCATGGATACACAACAACCTCCGCCAGGTGAGAGCAGATCGAATACCGGCAGATTGGCGGGCGCTACAACCAATACGGACATTCTGGGCACACAACAAGAGCGCAGACACAAGTTGGATCACCGTGACGCTGCCGATACAGCCACCAAACATATGACCCAGGATGCACATTTAAACATCGTCCGCAAGACTGGCAGCAGGAGAAATCAGAAGAAACATGCGGTCAGGTGTGAGTATATCCATATCGATGCGATCAGCGGTCAATTAACCGTATAACGTACAACGGGTGTCGGTAGTGAGCTTCTCAACGAATTCATTGCTGCCCATCACGGGAAACCTCCATGGTCGACAAAGGCATTTGTCAGCACAGTCCGCGAAATCGAACATCATGATGTTGTGAGCTCTGGGATTTTCGCCGATGAATTTCCTGATAAGCGTCCCCGTGAGTGGATGAAACAGGCTGTAATCACCTTAGAGGAGGCTACGGAAGCGTATATAGTAGAGGTAACAGCCGAATATCATTGATAGAATCATCAACTCATGTCTTGTAGGATTTCAACATGTCTGCATCTATGGCAAGGCAAGGAGGTCGGGTACAGCTGGAACAGTCTGACATGCACCTGGGATTGAATATGGCCAAAATGGCCAAAGAAGGCTATTTGCGCACCGCAATAGAGGAAACGAAATATCGCATTAGGAAACCACGCGCCGAGCTCCGAGAAGAGAAGAAGCGGGGTGTTGAGTTTCCTGGGCATACAAAGGTGAAGGCTGTGATACAAAGACACCCGGCAATGCTTCGTCATAACCAAGTGTCCGGCTGCCTTCCTTGCCAAAATGGCACCGCAAAGAATCCGCAGACACACTGGAGACGGAAAGGAACAGGTGCACCTCCCCCCGCCCGACGCAGAGTGCGGACTCCAGAGCCGACTCCACCTCCTTCTGGCACGCCACCCGCCCCAACCGGTAACACTTCCGGAGTTCAACCTGCTGAAATCGTCAATTTGCCGGCCGGATATACATATTCGCATACAGCTTTTCCCTGTGCCGAAGATTTCAAAGATGATGAGGATACCGAGCACGATACCGATTTTGATCCAGATATGCTGACTGATGATGGTTAGTACACTATCTGTTGTGTGGTACTGTGGCTACCATTCATTTTGAAGACAAAAGCAGCGGATTGAGCGATCCTGCAACTGGATACGAGCATTGACCGCAAGACACAGGATTTCGGAGATTATTGTTATATATATCTATGTATTATTAAAGAACAACGTAGTGATCAAGAAGAAAGTAAATGAAAACGCCAGAAAGGCAGCCAAAACAAAGTGAATGATGGACACTGCCAAAATAAATGATAGCATATTGTGGATACAGCCATGGCAAAATGAGCGTCAACGGAGCGTCAATGATTTTGGTCATGGGTCCTGGGAGATCACCCCTCCGATACATCAGCCATAATCCTAGGTTCCGTCTGAAACAGCCGGGTGTTCCGGACGGCTCTGACGGCTATGAAGGAACCTCGTACTCTCTGACAGATATTCACACGCTGCCCGTCGCCCAGGCGACGGGTCACGTTGGATAGCAGAGCACCTGGGAGCGCCAGCGACAAACCTGTGAGCGTCTGGGAGCACCTCGAATCACAGTAGAGCATTCTGGGAAAAACATCTTTGGGAACGCTGCTGTTGCGCCTGGAACTAATAGCTACTACTAATCTTGCAACGATTTTTAAAACTCATGTATTCAGGTTGTATTCTCATCTATGTATCTATGTATCTATATAGCTACCAATCTACAACTGAGAGGTACACTCCTAGGCCGTGATCGAGCGAGTTTGGAGATGCAATTGGAGATCAAGATTGAGTGAACTCAGAGATGCACTGGGAGGCTGTGACCGAGTGAGTTTGGAGATGCACTTGGAGGCCGAGGGCGAGTGAACTTGGAGATGCACTTTGAGGCCGTGATGGAGCGAGTTTGGGGATGCAATTGGAGGCCGAGATCAAGTGAACTGAGAGCTGCACTTGGAGGCCATGATCGAGCGGGTTTGGAGATGCACTTGGAGGCCAAGATCGAGTGAACTGAGAGCTGCACTTGGAGGCCGTGATCAAGCGAGTTTGGAGATACACTTGGAGACCGAGATTGAGTGAACTCAGAGATACACTGGGAGGCCGTGATCTAGCGAGTTTGGAGATGCACTTGGAAGCCGAGATCGATTGAACTAAGAGCTGCACTTGGAGGCCGTGATTCAGCGTGTTTGGAGATGCACTTGGAGAACGAGATTGAGTGAACTCAGAGATACACTGGGAGGCGATGATCGAGCGAGTTTGGAGATCCACTTGGAGACCGAGATCGAGTGAACTGAGAGCTGCACTTGGAGGCCGTGATCGAGTGAGTTTGGAGATGCACTTGGAGGCCGTGATCGAGCGAGTTTGGAGGAGTACTTGGAGGTGGTCGATCTGGAGGCGGTCGGTGGGAGGCGCGCCAGGTGCTGAGACTCTATTCATGGGTTAGATAACTCGAAACCGTGGGAATGTGACAAGGTGACTTCACCTTTGAAGCTCTTATGGAGAACTGGCTGGTGGCGGTGGATCAGTAGGGAGGTACGCCGGAAGCTTAAGCTACATTCAGGGGTCAACTCGAAATCATGAGAATGAAGGGACGACAGACAATCTTAGGTGTATGCTGTACTCGGTGTTAACTCATGATTATGGCATGGAGAGATAGAGAGGGATGACATAAGTTTGTGTTCTTGCGACGATGGTAGAGTTGTGGACAAGAAAACGGAAGATGGGGGATGAAGATGAGAAGGATATGGAGGATACAAGCAGCTATGGGAAATCAGGAGGACGACTTGCCTGATTGGGTTTGGAAGACCCGTTATTGGTGATATTACCCACCGGATCGGGACTTGTACCTGCCGTTTCAGGGATGGTCAATTGACTGGCACACAAAATTCTCTCAAGTCCCAGTTTCTCATGATGATTTCCCCCATCTCCTCTGATCTCTCTCTTTCTTGTGCTCAACTTTAGCATCACCTAAGAACACGATGTTAAGTCATCCCTCTCTATCTCTCCATGCCATAATCATAAGTGAACAGCGAGTAATAAATAGAGTCTCAGCTGCCGACGCGCCTCCCTTCAACTCGACCGCCTCCATGTACTCCTCCAATCTCACTCGATCATAGCCTGCCAGTGTATCTCCAAACCCGCTCGGTCATAGCCTCAGAGTGCAACTCTGAGTTCACTCGATCTCGGCCTCCTAGTGCATCTCCAAACTCGCTCAATCTCAGCCTCCAAGTGCAGCTCTCAGTTCACTCAATCTCGGCCTCTAATTGCATCTCCAAACTCGCTCGATCACGCCCTCAAAGTGCATCGCTGAGTTCACTCGACCTCGGCCTCCCAGTGCATCTCAACACTGGATCGATCACGGCCTCCAAGTGCATCTCTGAGTTTACTCCATCTCGGCCTCCAAGTGAATCCCCAAACTCGCTCAATCACGGCGTTCCAGTGCATCTGCAAACTCGATCAATCATGGCTGGCAAGTTCATTTCTCAGGTCACTCGATCTCGGCCTCCAAGTGCATCTCCAAACTAGCGCAATCCCAGCCTCCAAGTATAGCATCAAGGAGTGACGGTGGGTGTACAGAGATACAGGGGTAATGGATGTGGAATGAGCGACGCGGAGTATATATTCGGGAGACCCTAGAGTGAATGGACAGCATCTCATTTTCAACTCATCTTGTCATACAACGGAAATACAAACTCTATCTTTCCCAACTTTTGGTCTCACTCACTCTTTGCGAGATTTCTTGGATCCGCACAATTGCGTGGATCCCTATGCATTTCAATCCCGATGCAAGCGTGTACACAATGAACCCATTCCGACGTAGGGTCACAGTTGGCCACAACACGAGTGTGTTTGTTTAAAATAGGAGACTGACCGAGCGAGAAGAAATGCCGAAACGGTGATCGGAGGGCGATAGGCAACTTGACAAGTGGTATAGACGCCGGGCGCGGAGTAATCCGCCACCGAGGTGGCTCTGAAGGCTCTGACGGAGCGCGTCCACTCTGAGGCAGCCAGTCCGCCCCGATGGACATGTGTTTTGCTGATGTAGGTTGTAGTCGGTTGCAAAGGAGTTCTTGGCCACCTATATAGGCAAAACCGATAGCGATACCCTCCCTGCACCATGCTGAAAATGAGCGTCAACGGAGCATCAACGATTTATGGTCATGCGTCCTGGGCAATTACACCTCCAATAGGTTCTAGTCAGTCACAACGGAATTTTTGGCCGCCTTTGTAGGCAAAACAGATAGCAATACCCTCCCTACCCCTTCATGAAAATGAGTGTCAACAGATCGTCAATGATTTTTGGTCATGTGTCCTGGGAAATCACACCTCCGATAGGTTGTAATCAGTCATAAAGGAACCTCTGGCTGCCTTTGTAGGCGAAACAGTTAGCAATACCCTCCCTGCCCCATCATGAAAATGAGCATCAAAGGAGCGTCAACGATTTTTGGTCATGTGTCCTGGGAAATCACACCTCTGATAGGTTGTAGTCATTCATAGAGGAATTTCTGGCTCCCTTTATCGGCAAAACAGATAGCAATACCCTCCCTGCCCGATCATGAAAATGAACGTCAACGGAGCGTCAACAATTTTAGGTCATGTGTTCTGGGAAATCACACCTCCGATAGGTTGTAATCAGTCATAAAGGAATTTCAGGCTGCCTTCATAGGCACAACAGTTAGCAAAACCCTCCCTGCCCCATCATGAAAATGAGCGTCAACGGAGCATCAAGGATTTTTGGTCATCTGTCCTGGGAAATCACACCTCTGATAGGTTGTAGTCAGTCATATAGTAATTGCTGGCTGCCGTTATAGGCAAAACAGATAGCAATACCCTCCCTGCCCGATCTTGAAAATGAGCGTCAACGGAGCGTCAACGATTGTTGGTCATGCGTCCTGGGAAATGTCACCTCCGATAGGGTGTAATCAGTCATAAAGGACTTTGTGGCTGCCTTTATAGGCACAACTGATTTCAATACCCTCCATGCCCCATCGTGAAAATGAGCGTCAACGTAGCGTCAACGATTGTTTGTCATGTAGTATCATGGGTAATCTGGGGGGCGACAGGTTGCACATTGTCATAAACTGATTATTTACTGCCGTTATAGGCAAAAGTGAAAGTGAAACACTTCCTGCCCCATCTTGAAAATGAGCGTCAACTGAGTGTCAACGATTGTTCGACTTCCATGATGGTTAATCACAGCGTGATGTGGTGGTTATTGTCTTTATAAATCGTTTTGACTGTGATAATACTCTGAAAGGCTCAAGAATACTTCATCAGCAACGACTCTATTTTCCGTCAGAAACTCCCGGGTGTTCCGGACGGCTCTGACGGCTCTGACGGAACCTCGTACCCTCAGACGGAGAATTACACGCTGCCCGTCGCCCAGGCGATGCGTCCGAGTTTGCTGGACTGATGTAGCGGCCTTCAGGCGCACCTGGGAGCACCTGGGAGCAGTCTGGGAAAAACATCTTCTTTGGGAATGCTGCTGGTGCGCCTGGAAATCATAGCTACTACTTATCGTTCAACGATTTTCAAAACTTATGCATTCAGTTTGTATTCTCATCTATGTATCTATGTATCTATATAGCTACCTATCTACACACGGTATATCTGGACTGGCAGCACGCGGTGATTGAGAACAACTCGAGGTGCGCCTGAAGATGACGATCGAGTTACCCCAGAGATACACTCCGAGGCCGTGATCGAGCAACTTTGGAAATGCACTTTGAGGCCGTGATTGAGCGAATTTGGAGATGCACTTGGAGGCCGTGATCGATGCACTTGGAGGCCGAGATTGAGTGAACTCAGAGATGCACTGGGAGACCGTAATCGACGTGATCGAGCGAGTTTGGGGATGCACTTTGATGCCGTGATTGAGCGAGTTTGGAGATGCAATTCGAGACCGAGATTGAGTGAACTCAGAGATACACTCCAAGGCCGTGATCGAGCGAGTTTGGAGATGTACTTGTAGCAGGCTATGATCGAGCAAGATTGGAGGTGTACTTGGAGGTGGTCGATCTGGAGGCGGTCGATGGGAGTCGCGCCAGGTGCTGAGACTCTATTAGCAACATTCAGGGGTCAACTCGACATCGTGAGAATGAAGGGACGACAGACAATCTTAGGTGTATGCTGTACTCGGTGTATGCTGCACTCAGTGTTAACTCATGATGATGGCATGGAGAGATAGAGAGGGATGACTTAACTTTGTGTTCTTGCAATGATGGTAGAGTTGTGGACGAGAAAGAGAGAGATGGGGGATGAAGA
>Ga0307515_10009850_pt1 | contig 18411 bp, 3 predicted proteins | sample 17_EM_MG_FD_194513 | JGI IMG/M metagenome (GOLD analysis project Ga0307515, IMG submission 194513) | Populus trichocarpa ectomycorrhiza microbial communities from riparian zone in the Pacific Northwest, United States - 17_EM | ecosystem: Host-associated > Plants > Roots > Unclassified | place...
GGCACTAGCGTGGCGAGGAGCCTTAAGCTCCTCGCCCTCCCTCATTCCAATCAAGAATCAATAACCATCGTATCAACCAGCACAGACTGTTTGACTACGATCCTGGCCTATTCGAATAGGTATCCCTAGTAATACCAACAGTAAGTAAGGAGGATTAATATTTATTCCGTTAGTTAAGCGGTATATATATATAGATAGCAACTATAAAAGAAGAGTTACTAGTATTAGAAATAAAGGCAAATGGTTACTATATAAGGTATATTACCGTTATATATAGCAACTTGCCATTATATATCGCCGCGGCACTAGCGTAGCGAGGAGCCTTAAGCTCCTTACCCTCCCTTATTAAGATATACAGAATAACAATTATTATACTATCTACGAACTATAGCTATATAATATCACCTTATATAACCAATAACCACTAATATATAATATAACTCCCTTAATATATAGAGTAAAATTAAATACTTAGAAAATAGAAGGAAGTATAAATCCTAATAAATAGCGGAGCTACTAATATAGGCTTTATTAATACAAACTACGTAAAAACTTAATACCTAAACTTAAAGAAACTTAATAAGCCTTAAGGCCTATAAGCCTTTAATAGTAAACCCTTAATATATAGTAAACTAATATATTACACTCTTATAAAAATGCGAATAAGTAAATACCTTAAATACATTTCCCTATTTATAATACCCTTAAAGTTTTATAAAGTAATACTTAAATATAGATAGCTAAAATAATATAACCCTTTAATTAGCTGGGTTGAAGAAATACTAAAATTCTATATAACCTACTACTAAAGTTATTACTTAAAATACCACTTACTCTATAAATATATATACGACTATTTAAACTTAATATAATATAAATTACCTTTACTATAAACCTTAAACTAAAATAATAAAACTATAACTATTAACCGAGGTAAAGAATGTAAAGAAGCTATATTAAAACCTTTAAATTTTATATAATATAAGCCGCACCCTTTATTTTGTTAGCAAAAAAAAAAAAAAAAAAATCTTTACTATAATAATAGAAGATATTAAGAAGGCATTAGAACTAAAATAATATATTAGCCCTTAACCTCTTATACTTAAAGAGTACTATAATCTAATTAACGAGTTTAAAAAATAATTTATAAACTAACTACCCCTATACTAAGATAAGTATAATTTTAAGATAGAACTTAAGCCTAGTATAATACCTAAGTTTAGTCTGCTATATAGTATATTATAAGAAGAACTGCTTATAATATAATAATACCGTAATAAGCATCTAGAAAAAGGATTTATTTACCCTAGTTAATCTCTATTCACCTTACCTATACTATTTATTAAAAAGCTAGGAGGAGGCTTAAGATTCTATATTAATTATTAAGCTTTAAACGTAATTACGATTTAAAACTAATATCTAATCCCCCTACTTTAAGAGACGCTTAACCGCTTAGTAAAGGCATAATATTTTATAAAGCTTAATATAGTTGCCGCTTTTAATTAAATTCGCGTCTATAAGGGAGATAAAAAGTATATAGCCTTTCGTATATAATAGGGACTCTTTAAATACCTAGTAATGCTATTTAGTGTAAAAAACGGTCTTAGTACGTTTTAGTAATATATTAATAATACGCTCTATAAATTCCTTAATATATTTATTACTATATATATTATTAATATTTTAATCTACTTATCCTTGCTTTTTAAATATTAAAAGCATATTTAAATAGACCTTAAACGCCTATAAGGCGTAGGCTTATAATGCGATATTAAGAAATATAAAGTTATATACTTAGGCCTAATTATATCCCGTAACGGAATTAAAATAAACCCTAAGGAAATTGCTGCGATTATAAACTAGAAAAGTCCTAGCAGTGTATAACATATTTAAAGATTTTTAAAATTTACAAATTTTTATTATTAATTTATTAATTACTTCTTAAAAATTATTTAGCTATAAGTAAACTTAATAAGGAAAAATATAAGATTTAAATAAACTACTAAATATAAATAAGCTTTTAACAACCTAAAATATTGTTTTATAACTACTCTAATACTTACCTACTTTAATTCTAACCTTAAATATATTGTTAAAATAGACTTATCTAATTATATACTAAAAGGAGTATTATTATAATATAATAAGAACGGCGAGCTGTGCCTAGTAGCCTTCTCTTTTAAAAACTTGCCCCTATTAAATTAAACTATAAGATATATAATAAGGAACTACTTATAATTATTAGATACTTTAAATAATGGCGTTTAAAGCTTAAAGGATTGTTATTTCTAATACGTGTATTAATAGACTATAAAAACCTATAATACTTTATAACTATAAAGCAATTAATATAACGCCAAATTCTTTAGGCCGAATACCTCTTATAATTTAACTTTAAGATTATATACTGTTGGGAATAAAGGCAAGTGGTCACCATATAAGGTATATTGCCGTCATATATAGCAAGTTGCTATTACATACGGCAAGTTACCGTCACGTGTCGCCGCGGCACTAGCGTAGTAAGGAGCCTTAAGCTCCTTGCCCTCCCTTATTAAAAAAACACAGAATAATTATTATACTATTTATAAACCGTAGCTACGTGATATTACCTTATGTAACCAACACTAATTAGTAGTTAACTTTACTATTATACCATAGAACAGCTAGGTATTCTACTAAGAAGAAATAAGCCACTGTACTAGTGCTACTTGTGCTAAAGGGAGCTGTCTTTTAAGGTTAGAACTGGTCCTAGACCTTAAATAGAACTCTTCCATAAATTTAAAGATTTAAAGGCTAGAACTAGTCCTAAGCCTTTCTAAGATTACAGATTCTTACGTCCATTACGCAGAACAATACGCTTTATAAGTCTTTGCGATTTAAGGCCAGAACTAGTCCTAAGCCCTATAATCGCAAATATATATTATAAACGCGTACTAAACAACGAACGCGTACTAAATAATAATCCCTATACTAATAATACCTCCCTCCCTCTAAAAACATGGCTACGCCTACTTTAAACGACTGGGAAGACTCCTTACTACTAGGGGTAGCTTTATACGCGAAACTTATTAATAAAAATTAGGATGAATTTACCTTTAATATAATAACTTATCCATAAAACAAGTTAATAGCTTTCTCCTATACCGTATTATATTCTACTAAAGTAGATACTACGCTAATTTATAGCTATGGGAATATTTAGGGAGGATTTTATAGGGTGGACCGCTAACACCTAGGCACTTAGCAATATTAATATTGTTTAGGATTTTTAAGACTTCCTTTATAGGAATAGGGTATATATTACTAAGAACGGTAACCTAATTACTAATAATATTTAGGCCGTTATTATTAATATAGAAGAACTAGTATAAACGGAAGCTAAAATTATATATTAACTACGGAAACCTAAAACTAACCTATATTCTTTAAAAGGCAACTTTAATTTAGAATAAAACCCCTAAAACGCTACTCTTCTACCTAAAGGTGCTTTTCTACCTAAAGGTGCTCTCCTACCTAGAGGTACTCCTCCTCTACCTCTACTGCCTTTAGCTTCTCTACTCTAGCTAACTAGTAACCCTCTATTATAAGAAGTTATAAATCTAATAAAGGTATATTTAGACGAAGAGAAGAAGTTTAAAGGAGAATTATATAATATGCTTAGAGTAAAACTATAAATCTTCTATAACTGTTGTAATAAGGTTAGAATTTAATACTACTAATACTACTACGCTTTCTCCATTATATTAAAAAGACGGGCAGCAATATTTTATTACGACTATATTATGGGTAAAAACTATAGCTTTAATATAATGCTTTAGCTTATTAGAGCTTACTTTAAGACTAATAAAAATCGCTAACTTTATATATCTAAATGGCGGAAAACTATATTTTAGAGAGTTATTACTTCTAACCCAATAAAGACTTATTTAGAGTGCCTTTAACTACTCTTTAATAAACTTTAAAAAATTTAATATAGCCTTATTAAAATTTACTAAAATAAGAATAGCCTAAGGGACTAGGTTATCTTAGTATACTATAGCGTTCCTAAGTATAACTTAGTGCTATATAAACCTATAAATACGTTTAAAGGAGTATATACTAAGCTACGCTCCGCTATAGGTACTATAATATAAATATAAGAATCTTAATAGTTCTATACCGAAAACTCTATCTAACTAAGTATTTCCAACTAATATAATTATAACTAGACTAATTAAATATATAGTAGCCGTAGTAGGGAATACGGAAGAAGGTATAATTAATATTAACTATAAGGTAATTATAGAGGTCCTTATAGAGGTTTATTTTAAAATAATTGCTAAAAAAAGTACTATATTTATAAAAAGCCAAATTACTAGTTAACTAAATACTCCCTTAATAAGTAAAAAGAGGTATATAATAAGTTCCGTTAGAGTATAAGAAATATTAAAAATTATAAGGTTACTATGGCCTACTTTTAAAGCTTCCTAGTTTAATACAAAGGCGTAGAAGATCTTAAGGGTAAGGTTAATAAGGTTAAACAGCTCCTTATAGATATAGAAATTAAAAACTACTCCCCTAACTAATACTTTACTAAATATAGTAAGGTAGATAGTATACAAACCATTACTATTCTTAATAATTAATCTACGCTCTATTCTATTATAAAATTAGATATATTTAATAAGCTAAAGGAGAGTTCCGCGTTTTCCTTTAACAATAGATACTCGGCGTACGTCTTTTATAATATTATACCGGATATAGGAGCCGCAGGAGTATCTATAGCAGAAGAACCTTAAGTTTAAGCTCTTTAGCAGCTTAATAGCTCTATTTAGATTAACTAATTAACGGCAGGCTAATATACGATTTGCTTTAGTAAAGGTACTATAATTTCTCTTAGTATAATTAGGGTCTAAACCCCCTTAGGATATATTACTTTCTATATTATTCCTATAAACACTCCGTTTTTATTTTATATTAAAGATATAAATAAGTTAGGCATTAGGCTTAATAACCTTAAGAATATACTTATTTAGGGAGATAATTAGGTACCTATTATACGCAAGTAGGGTTACCCCTAGTTACTCCTTTATTAACTAGAAAAGAGTATTACTTAAAGCCACTTAACTAAGTTAGAATTACGCCAACTACACCGTTATTTTGGCCACCTATCCGTTTATTAATTACTTAGGGTTCTTTAGTAAGTAGGCTATAAAGTTAAGGTTAAGGCAATTAAGCATCTTATAAAGTACTATTATTACTACTAAATAAACCAGAAGTCCCCTAGCCGATTTAAGTTTACCCTTAAGAATAACTATAACTTTAACTTCTATATTATTATTAATGTTATATATTTTAGCGGCAAGCTAGTGCTCTAAGTTATTAACTTTTTAACTTCCTTTTAAGCCGCGCGTTTCTTAAAAGATATATTAGCTAAAAACGTATAGGATACCCTTTAGTTATGTTAGATTAATATCTATTTAAGACCCCCTAATTAAATCGTCTATAATATAAAAAAGAACTTCTTATTTATAGAGTTTTAATAACAGATAAAGGTAATAGCAATTAAGGTTAAGGAAGTCCCTATTAAGGCATATAATAGTATTAAAAAAGTAAAATAATATTATACGCTATTACGCCGCGTATATAAGATTATCTCTTTAGAACTAAAGGACACTAGCGAAGAACTTACCTTATAAATAGCTGTTAAAGCTATTAATAATTCCGCTAGCCTGGATGGACTTATACCTATATTACTAGTCTTTAGCGCCTACCCTTAAATAACTAATAATTCTTTACTATCTCCCTCCATTATATAATAAGCTAAGGCTATTTATAAGGCAATAAAGGAGGTATAACGTCTTTACGCTATATACTAGGTTAATAATGTACTAGGAATAGGAAATGGCCTAAATACCTTAACTACGCTTAATCTGCTACTCTAGTCTAAAGTACGCATATGGCGTAAAAAGGGAGAATAGTTAGGCCCACATCAACTTATTATAATTAATGGCTAAATTTATACTATTTAGATGCCTTATAGACCCACTTAATTCTATTTAACTATTATTAAGCCTTACTATAAAGATAACAATTCTAAGCCTTTATAGGATGCCCTAGAAGATACCCTAAAGGAGAACTATAATTAATATACTCTAGAAGGCGACTATAATCCTAATACAATTATAGTAGATACGCTATAACTATAACGCGGTATAGGCCGCCTAAAGGGATTACAAAATTACTAATATCTTATTAATTTTAAAGAACAATTTATTGCCGCTATTAAGAATAGAGTTAAGTTATTAATGGCCTTTATAACAGCTAAGGAGAAGGCTAACTTTAAGCTTATAAAACAGCTCTAAAAGGAAGGTTATATTATAACCCTAGGAGCTCCTTTCTAAGCATCCAATAAGCAGGAGATTAACGGTCTTATTATAAGAGGAGTCTTTAAATTTAAGAAGTATAACCCTACTAAGTTTAATAAAGTTTGTATCTTTAAGTTAAGGATAGTTAATAAGATTAAGGGCAAAGCTACTAACACCCTATTTAAGAAATTAAGGCTTATTATCTAAGGTTATAATAATAATGGCAAAGAGATAATTCTTATATAATCTTTTATAATTTAACGAGCTAGTTAGCGAGTTATTATTATATTAGCTCCCTCCTTAATAAAGAATAGAATGGCGGTTTATTTATAAAATATTATTTAAGCCTATACCTAATTAGAGACGCACCTTTAGCGCTTAATATTAGTATACCTTCCGGAGCAAATTCGCCACCAGTATCCTAAAGATACGATTATAGTTATACTTAAGCCATTATATAGAATTGTAAAGGTAGAAACTTACTAGTAGGCTACCTACAGCAAGTATTATAAAGAGAAGCTTTTAATAACTACTTCTATATTTAATCCCTGCTTCCTTATTATAACTATAGGAACCCTATTCGGAATTATTAGTATATAAACTAATAATATAATTATCTTAGGAGACGACCAATTCTTAGCTTTTAAAGAGGATAAGCTAATAAAGGCAAATCTTATAGTAAAGCTAAAGGAAAAGCTTAATTTAATAACACTATTACTTTTTAATAGATGTATCCTCTCCCTAAATAAGGATTTTATTGCTTTACGCCAGAAGGGTTAAGGTAAGAAGATTAACGTTATTAACGTTAATTCCCTAAAGTAAGGATATGTGGAGTAACGCGCTTATAAAGCTTATATTGCTTCTATCTATTAACCTAAGTATTACGGACGCTTTAAGTACGATGTTATAACTACTTGGGGAAGAGTCGGAAGAAGCTAGTTAGTTAATTCAAGCACGGTTTAGGATGGAGCCGATAGAGCTATATGACGAGGAATAGTAACCGAGGTCACGTGACATGATTTATATAATCTGTAGGATCTATATAATCCGTGACAGAGTAGATAGAGTATACGTATATTATATACAAGAAGGATTTTATAGAAGTATAGTTGTGTATTTAAGGACCCTTAGTCCTTACCTAGATAGTTCCTTCCTTATAGTGATTCTTAGAATATAATTAGAGTTAATCTATTAGGCAACTACTCCACCAGTTATTATTACGTTGTTGACTTTAATTTATATTACCTATATACCTAGCCTATTAATAAGCCCACCGTAGTTCTTACTATAAGGTTCCGTTATATAATTACTACCTAGTTATAGTATTAAATATAGAAAGTTAAACAATATGCCACTAAAAGCAGCCACTATAACGCCATTGACGGCAGCAACTACTTTAAGGTTAAGTAACAACACTAGTATAGCAGATACTAACTTATAGCAACCTATAACAGTTGGATAATTACAAGAGGTAATTAATTAGTTAATAACTAATAATGCAGCGTTAGAAGAAAGGGTTAATAGGATAAGAGCAGCAAAGGTTAAGCTACTATTAATTAAAAGATACTCAGGAGAGAGATTAAAGCTTAAGGGATTTCTTATATAAATGCACTTTAAGGTTATATAAGAAGGGGCAAAGCTACCAACACCTATAGATCGAATAGCCTATACAGGACTATTCCTATTAGAAAGGGCACTTAAGTGGTTTAAGCCTTACCTTATAGAAATATAGGTAAATGGAATAACAACCACTAATTAAGAGGTGCGATTTATATTCTTAAGCTAGAAAGGGTTTGCAGAGCGACTTATATAAATATTTAGAGACCCAGAGGCAGTAACTACGGCGGAAAGAAAACTCTAAGACATTACGCAATAAATATTAGTAATTAAGTACATAATATAGTTCCAGACGTTAGTAATATAAGTAGAGTGGAATAATAGGGCGCTTATAGCATAGTATAAATAAGGACTTAAGGCTAAAGTCTAGGACGCAATTATCCTAATAGAAGATGCGGACACCCTAAGGGAGTTAATAAATTAAGCGATTAAGATTAATAATCGGATCTACTAAAGGGAACAGGCTAAGAGAGGCTAGGATAGAGTTCTATAGTTATATAAGGTGCAAAGTACATAATAACTAAAGCTAAGTTAGAAACTATGGTATAGCGCAAAGCTAATAGACCTAAGTGGTACTAAAGAAGCCTATAAGAGATAGAGTAAGAAACTATAAAAACCTAAAGGTTAAGGATCTAGTGATTATAGGACTAAGGAGCATAGGCCAAACCAGGGATCTTAGTAGTAGAAGACGTTTAGGCGGACTCTACAGTAAAGTTAATAGTTTAAGGACGGAGCTTACATAAATTGCGGGAAATAAGGTCATTTTGTAAGGGATTATAAAGATGGTTAGAGTTATTATATAATAAAGGGAACTAGATTAACGGTAGACGATACACACGTATAAAGGGATAATAGTGTACTACGAGGAACAAAAGAATGTTTAATTAGAAGTTTCGCGTTTTGTTATAATAACGCATGCTAAATTTATAAAGACGCTAAGTACGGCGCAAGCTATTGGCTATAGGAGCTAAAATCTACAGAGTATAGAGGAACCAATAAACCAGTTCGCAGATTGGATATTAAGGATAATAACTTTAACACAGGCGAAACATTTAGTGACGATAAGGTAACTAAAGCGGTTTACTAAAAACATATAGCTATTAAAGATGTTATATAAGAGGTAGAGGATAATTCCACTATAGAGTAAGGAACATCAGTAGGGATTAAGACCCCACTAGACACGATATCTATCGCTTCGCGAGACGTAAGAGAAGTAGGACAGCGAACCACTTTGGCACTCAATAAAGGCAAAAGGCCAAAGGCTTAAGATTCTTAAGATAAGATAAGAGACGACTAAGATTTTTAAGACGAGATAAAGCAAGCTTAAGGACCTATAATGGACAATAACCGATAGAGCAGAGCAGCAGCTTAGTTTAAAGATATACGAATAAGCTTGGGACAGAGTTTCCCACAGGCATAGGACTCTTAAGACGAGATAAGAATACTAAGTAAGCCTAGTTGGACTAAGGTAGAAGCTAAGCTTAAGTTAGAAGTAAGCTTAGGATTAAAGAATCCAAGGGACTAGAAATTCGGAGTACGAATAAGGACACCCATAAGTAAGGGATAAGAAGCTTCCTTACAGATTAGAGAATCTGCAGCGTAAACAGTAGTTAGACTAGGAGACAGATATATAGACCCAAAGAACTTACCAGGAGAACGCAGTGTTTAGCCTAAAGATTAAAGTGTTAATACCAAGATTAAAAAGTAGGAAGACTTTAAGGATTAATCTACAAGACGTAAACCAAAAGAAACTATAGAAGAATTTAGAGTAAGAATTATTATATAGCAATATTAGGAACTAGATAAGAGATTTAGCATACTAGGTTATATAAGGGACAGAGCACCTATATAAAGGATCACTAATAGGCCTAAAACAGGCATACTAAAAGCTAAGTGGCTTATTAAACTAAAACAAGAAGAGGATTTAGGAATCCTAACTAGGTTTAAGAAATAATATATAAAAGGCTATTACAATATAGTAATAAGAAGATACTTCCTTACGGATACGCCGTATATACTCTAGTAGCTGTATTAAAGGTAGTATAGGCAAAGGCACAACGATAAGTAGTAAGATTTCTATATATAGTTGGATGAGAAAGTTATCTAGGACCACCTAATCACGGAAAAGGCTATAAGTTATATTAAAGGAGCCTTAATTATAACATTAAAAGATTTAAAGGAGTAATTAGAGGACTAGAGAAGCGAGAGGCAAATTATAGTACCTACGAATAAAGTTATAACGCTTAGATTAACATAGGAGAGGTTTAAACTTAAGGATAAAGACAAGCTAAGAGTTAACCCAAGACACTAAGTATATTACACATTGGTATAGATAGCGTATATAGATAATACGTGTAATATATATAGAGTACTAAAGAATAAATATCGGAAATACTTAGTAAGGATGCATTAGTTATTAAATAAGGCGAAATATTAAAACGTTAAGTATATATATAGTTGGCACCTAGTAAAAGTACAAGCCTAAAGGGACTTAATACTTTAGCTAGGAAGATTTCTTATGGAAGAATGCCTAGATAGATAATAGTAGTGGGAATACCTAGAGAATACGTGTTTATAGTATATTAAAGACAAAAAGCGAACTAAGTATTAGCTAAAAGTGGACTAAGTATAAACAGGATCAAGCAGCTAATAGTTAGGAAAAGTAGAGGCCTATAGGACTAAAGGGAACCAGTAATAGAACCTTAGACCCTTAAAGGAATTTAAGGACAATACCTAAATTTATAAGTAAAATAGCAAGATTAACAGTTCAAGGCATTAATAAATAGTAGAGCAATAAGGAACCACATCTTACTAGCAGCAGTTAAAAGAATAGGATTACCACACAGGAAAAAGGAACACCCTTACCTATTAGTAATAATTTTAGGAGATCTAATAGCCTACGGAGGAGGTATTATTAATCTCAAAATAGGACCTATTTAGTTAACCATTAAAGGAAGACAGATTAAGATATCTTTTAATATATTACCATTAGGGAATAATAAGGCAGTATTAGGAATGCCTTAATTACAGGAATACAATCTAAAGATTGACTGGATTATAGGTCAGGTCGATATTAGGGATACTTAACGCCGCAAGATGCGATAATAAGCTAAATTGGTATAGTACCAAGTAGGAGCGACCTACGAGGAAATGGAAAAAGGACTAAGTTATATACCAAAGAGATACTATAAGTATGGCAAGAAATTATGGTCACTAGAGAGTAAGAAGCTGTTAAAATATAGAGTATGGGACTATAAGATAGAATTGGAACTAGGAATAAGTCTAAGGTTCTTTCCAATCTATAAGCTTACCAAAGAGAAAGGTAGAGCACTAAAAGAGTTTATTTAGGAAAACCTATAAAAGGGATATATTAGACTATCGCAGTCATTAGCGGGTTATCTAGTACTATTTATACTAAAGAAAAATAGCAAACTAAGGCTGTGTATTAACTACAGATAGTTAAACAGCATTACTAGAAAGGATAGGTATCCTTTACCCTTAATTAGCAAAATCTAAGATAGGATAGGCAACGCGCAAATCTTTACAAAGATAGATCTAAGATGGGCGTACTATTAGATCTGGATTAATGAAGGTAATAAATAGAAGGCAGCCTTTAGGTTAAAGGAAGGACTATATAAACCATTAGTTATACAATTTAGGCTTATAAACGCACTAGTAATATTCTAGAAGCATATTAATAATATATTAGGAGAACACTTAGATGAATTTGTTATAGTATATCTTAACAATATTATTATCTACTTAATAATTAAGGAAGAACACGGGGAATACATTAAATGGGTCTTAAAGAGACTATAAGAAGAACAGATGCTAGTAGTAATTAAGAAATACGAGTTCTTTACTAGGAAGACTAATTTTGTTAGATTTATTATTAAACTAGGCCAACTTAGTATAGATCTAAAGAAGATCGAGGCTATAGTGAATTAGTAAGAACTAGAGAACGTTACGCAGTTAAGATTATTCTTAGGGTTTTATAATTACTGCAGAAGGTTTATAGCGCAATAGTTAAAGAATATTAAACCATTTACGCGATTAATAAAGAAAAAAGAACTATAGGCATAGGGAAAGGAACAGTAGAAATTATTTAAAGAAGTTAAAAAGTTATTTACCTAGGAGCCAGTTTTTAAGATCTATTAACTAGGTCTAGAGACAGTTATAAAGACAGATATATTAGACTTTACACTAGGGGTATACTTTATACAGAAATATTAAAATGGATAGTACCTAGTAGCATACTATAGTCGGAAAATGATATCACTAGAGTTAAACTATAATATCTATAATAAAGAGTTGTTAGGTATAGTTGCAGCACTAAAAAAATAGAGAGTATTCTTATAAGGCATAAAGAAACCATTTATAGTTAAGACGGATTATAAGAACCTAATAGGATTCCTAATAATAAAGAAACTTAACTAAAGACAGGTTAGATAGGTAGAGATGCTTACAGAATACTATTTTAAAATTTAGTACACTAAAGGCATAGATAATACACGAGCAGACGCTCTAAGTAGAAAAGCTGAATTATAAAACAATGAGAAGCTATTAGGGGCTTTACTACAAAAAGACACAGACGGGTTAATTAGATACAATTATCTAAAAATTATAGCAACTTAAGAGGAACCGGACAAGGTTTACAAGTCACTAGAAAGCCTTTAGGTATAGAGAATTCTAAAAGCATAACTAGAAGATCCACAGACGGATATATACGAAAATCGAGAAGCAAAGTACATCCCAAAAAGTATAGCAGAGCAATTTATGGAAGAATTCTATAAAGGATTAACTTAAGGACACAATAAAGCCACGGGCTTAGTGTTAAGACTTTAGGAGAAGTACATTATTAACGGAATCTAGGGCTTAGTAAGAAAAGTTATAAAAGAATATCCAAATTGCTAAAGGAATAAACTAACGAGGTATAAGCTATATAGAGGGCTACAACCTATTAAAATACCAGAGAGACTATGGGAGGTCATATTATAGGACTTTATCGTAAAGTTACCAAAGTTAAGAGATCCTATCACCGGGCAAGATTACGACGCGATCTTAGTAATAGTAGACAAGCTTACAAAGTAGGGATACTTTATAGCATGCACAGAAGAGATATTAGCAGAAGATGTTGCTAGAATCTATATTAAAGAAGTATTTGTAAAATATAGAGCACTAAGCAAAATTATATTAGATAGGGATCTAAGATTTATAGCAGCATTTTAGGAGGTATTCTTGGCGGAATAAGGAGTTAGAGTAGTAACTTTTACCGCATATTATCCACAGACAGACGGTTAAACAGAAAGACTGAATTAGACGCTAAAATAGTATTTAAGACACTATATTAACCACGCGCAGAATAATTAGGTATCGTTGCTACTAGTTATATAGTTTATATATAATATAATACCTTAAGAAGGAATAGGCATATTACCATTTAAGGCAAATTATGGATATAAGCTAAAAATATTGTTGTTACTATAACAAGCGAAGAAAATAAGTAGTACAGCTAAAGAAAGAATAAAGACGTTAATAAATCTTTATATAGACCTTATAGAATTAGTAAAGAAGGTATAAGAGAGAATGAAAAGGTACTATAATGCTAGAAAATCTAAGGGACCAGATCTTAAAGAGGAAGATAAAGTATGGCTATTATACAAAATTTTCAAAAGTTAACAACTAAGTAAGAAATTAAACTACGTTAGACTAGGACCTTTCGAAATTACGTAAAGGATTTCACCGGTTACGTTTAAGTTAAACCTACTAGCTAAGATAAAGATCTACCCTATATAGCACATCGCAATGCTAGAGCCAGTATATAGGAATATTAAGCTACTAGTTTACGAAGCAGACACGTATAGAGGATAAGAAGAAGACAAATAGCAAGTTTCGAAGATCGTTAATTATAAGGATATTGATAATAAAATATAGTACAAGGTTAAGTAAATAGGCTACATTAAGACTACCTAGGAACTACTAAAGAATTTAAAGAACACTATAGGAAAGGTATAAGAGTATTAGAGGAGATTAGGTTAGGTAGTATTAATAAAAAAGGATTACCGAAAAATAAATCACCTAAGGGGGACCTAAGAAGAGCAGTTGCCGAACTATTTAGATCTGTTTCCTTTTTAGCCAGAAGAGAATCCGTTCTTTTATTACTAAGTTCCTATAAACCCTATTCTATAAGTTTCTACTCCTTAAAACAAACCTTCTCACAAACCTTCTTAAGATAGATTAACCGAGCGGACGCCGTAAAACGAGAATTAAGGGCTCTTTGTTAAGCATTAGTAGCCTCTCATTTAGTATTATAAGAACGGCGCAGTTCCGATAGAGTAATAAACAGTTTATTATCTAGCCGCGCAGCAGCAGATTAAATATAAGACCCTAAGACAAATTAATTAGGGAACTAGATGACTATTAAGAGTAATAGGTTATATATATTTAGTATTAGAGATAGAGCGAACGTTATAGAACGAACGAATATTTACTCTATTACACTCTAAATAAGAGGACGGTTATCGCGAAGATGGACTCGCTAATATAATATAGACTAACCCCTTTTTTAAATAGCAAGAATATAAAGATAGTATAATCTTACTAAAAGATAATATTATAGTAACGGTGCGAACATAATAAGCAGTTAAGGAAGAAGAAATTGCTTTAGGTATAATAAGTAATAATATTAACTAAATTAATTAGACGGATATTATACCTTTAATAAATAACTTAGAGATATTTTAAATCTTCAAGGACAAAGATAGAGAGGAGGGAGATAGTGTTACGGACACTTTAAGTACAATATTATAACTACTTAGGGAAGAGTTAGAAGAAGCTAGTTAGTTAATTTAAGCATGGTCTAGAATAGAGCTAATAGAGCTATATAACAAGGAATGGTAACTAAGGTCACGTGACGTGATTTATATAATCTGTAGGATTTATATAATCCGTAACAGAGTAAATAGAGTATACGTATATTACGTATAAGAAGGATTTTATAGGAGTACGGTTGTATATTTAAGGACCCTTAGTCCTTACCTAGATAGTTCCTTTCTTATAGTAATTCTTAGAATACAATTAGAGTTAATTTGTTAGGCTACCACTTTACTAGTTATTATTACGTTGTTGACTTTAATTTACATCACCTATACACCTAGCCTATTAACGAGCCTACCGTAATTCTTGCTACAAGGTTCCATTACACTAAGGCTTTATTTAATCTCTCTATTATTACCTAATATTAGGAACTAACTAAGGATAACATTCTTACCTTAAATAAACGTCTTTTCTAGCAAATAAACCATCTTGATTGGGGACTACTCTATATACCTATTAATCTTCCTACCGCTAAGCTCTTTATATTTATTAATAGATTATTTATAAATAATAAAGATTTTAGCTCCTAGTTAGGATATAAAATTATTATTATAAACAAATTTACTAGAGAGAATAACTTTATAATCTATGGCAATTTTATCTATTAAAGCTTAATTAAGAGTAAGCGCGTTATCTAAAGTATTTTGGCGTTAGAAATATATAGAATGGTTAATAGAGTTAATATAGCAATTACAATTAGAACTACCCTAAAGATAATTATAGATTAACTTAAACTTCTTATTATTTCTATAATCGTATATACCAACTTATATTCCCTCTATAAGTGTTTAGTTAAGCTCGGTACTATAAAGAAGAAGCGCCTTATAATTAATATTGTGGCACTTTAGCAATCCTATAAGCGTTAAAAACTCTTTAAAATTTAATAAATTAATAGCTAAGATAATCTAGTAGATATAATAATAAAGGCGAACCTAAATAAGGCACTAGAGACGTTTATTAATATAAATACTCTACATATATAAGTTAAAGGTTAGGTTAAAAGGGAATCCCTAGAAATTTCTTAGTTATATAAGGTCTTAAGATGTTTAGGAACTTTAACCAGCGGTTAAAGTTATTTAATTAGTCAGATTCTCTTGCCAAGACTTTTTAGAGGGGGGGTATAATATTCTGCAGACCCTAACTTAAACTAGCTAATTAGGATTTTCCATCCCCGGGATAAAAAATCGCTATTAGCTTACTTACCGCTAGCGCCTTAGCGGCCCTACTAACAAAATACCTACCCACAACTTATAAGCAAGAAAGCACCATATACTAAGAGGGAAATTTTAGAATAGCGAGACTTATATTATAATGGCAATAGTAAGTAAGGAGGATTAATATTTGTTCCGCTAGTTAAGCGGTATCTATATATAGATAGCAACCATAAAAGAAGAGTTACCAGTGTTAGGAATAAAGGCAAGTGGTCACTATATAAGGTATATTGCCGTCACGTATAGCAAGTTGCTATTACGTGCGGCAAGTTACCGTTACGTATTCCCGCGGCACTAGCGTGGCGAGGAGCCTTAAGCTCCTTGCCCTCCCTTATTAAAGAAACATAGAATAATTATCATACTATCTATAAACCGTAGCTATGTAATATTACCTTATATAACTAACATATACTAACTAGGTAAACTTAACTAGAAGCCTAATATATTAATATAATAATTATAGGACTTACCTATAAACGCTTTAGATAAACGGATTATAAATTAATTATAGATCCTATTGCCCCCTAAATATTTTAAGAAACTATACCCTATATTCCTAAATACGGAACTTAATAATAATAAATTAAAAGTTAATAAGTTAATAGAATATAAATATAAGAATAATATATAAATAGCAGATATAATAAAAGCAATTTAAATAGGAAAACAATAGTATAAGGATATTATCCTTACTAAATGCGAAATTTATAATAATCGATTATACTATTAATAGAAGATAGTAGTTCTAAATTCCAAACCCTTATAATTTAAGATACTTAAATTTATATATAATTCCCCTATAGTAGGGCACCCTAGCCGTATAAAGACCTATAAGATTATTTAATAAGTATACTGCTAGCCTATAATATATAACTATATATAAAAATATATTTAAGTATATTAAACGTGCGTTTATGGAAAGACTTCTTATATAAAGAAATAAGGAGTACTTTAACTATTGCCGATTCTAATATAAAGATAGCAAGATATCTTAATAAACTTTATAATTAACTTACCTAGCAATAATAGGTTTATAAATATTATAGTAGTTATTAACTATTTTATAAAAATGCGATATATAATTCCTATAGACTTAATTAATGTAATATTAGTAGCCGAATATTTTATTAAATATATCTTTAAGCTATACGGACTTCCTAACTTAAAAATATCTAACTATAGAAGCTAGTTCGTTTTAGACTTCTAATAAGCCCTATATAAATAATTAAGTATATAAATATAACTCTTAACTATATTTTATTTAGAAATAGATAGCTAGACTAAAATTGTAAATATGATTATAGAATAATACCTATAAATATACTACTCCTACTTATAAGATAACTGGGAAAAGTAGCTGCCCTTAGTTAAGTTTACCGTAAATAATACAATAAATTAATTAATAGGCATAATGCTGTTTTATATAACCTACGGATAAGACCTCTAACTTATATTTAAACTATAATCTATAATTAAGCGGATTTAGTTAATTAACGTATATAACTTTACTAATTAAATAAAGTAGCTAACGGAACTATTATAAAGCGAATTAATATACGTTTAAACGGTATAGGATTAGTATAAAAATAAAAGATAAGCTTCCGCGTAGGACTTTAAAGAAAGTAATATAGTTTATCTAAATATACAAAACCTAAAAACTTAACGGCCCTTAAAGAAACTTAATTAGAAATTTATAGGCCTATACTAAATTTAAAAAAAACTAAGCCCGTATACCTATAAGCTTAAATTACTATATAAACACAATAGTAGAAAGCTTGAAATTAAAAAGAATTTAAATTATATTATAACGTTTATAATATAATTATATAACGCGTAAAATATTAAAGAACTTTAACTAGCGATTAAAGTTATCTAATTAGTTAAATTTGCCTTGCTAAGACCTATTATAGAGATATTAGTTCTACTTATTGCCTTAACTAAGTATTGGTTATATAGGGTGACTTACTAATAACGACTACTTAAGTAGGTTACAGTGATGTTGGTTAATAAAGCTTATTAATTAAAATAAGGAAGGGCGAGGAGCTTAAGACTCCTCGCTACGCTAGTGCTGCGGCGTCATATAACGACCGCTTGCCTTATTCCCAACACTAGTAACTCTTTTTTTATAGTTGCTATCTATATATAAATACTGCTTAACTAGCGTAATAAATATCAATTTTTTTTACTTACTATTGCTATTATAATATAAGTTTCACTATTCTAAAATTTGCCTTTTAACACGTAGTGTTTTCTTACTTAGAGTTATAGGTAGATATTATATTAGGGCCGCTAAGGCGCTAGTTATAAGCGAGCTAATAGCAATTTTCTATACTGGGTATAGAAAATCCTAATTAGCTAGT
>Ga0307515_10009851_pt1 | contig 18410 bp, 11 predicted proteins | sample 17_EM_MG_FD_194513 | JGI IMG/M metagenome (GOLD analysis project Ga0307515, IMG submission 194513) | Populus trichocarpa ectomycorrhiza microbial communities from riparian zone in the Pacific Northwest, United States - 17_EM | ecosystem: Host-associated > Plants > Roots > Unclassified | place...
TATTCAGAGTTTTATTGTGTCTTTGATGTTTTTTTTTTGTTTTTTTCATTGTAATTTGAGCAAACTCAATTGAAATTTTATTTTAATGTCACATGAATAAATAAAAAAACTTAAATTTTGAGTTTTTCGATTGTGATACATACAAATTATATTATTTTACCAATTTTTTTTAGATTATGTTATTTTATCAATTAAAAAAATATTAATTTTCAATATATATATATATATATATATATATATATATATATATATATCTTATTCTGTGTTCGATTTAATAATGGTTGATGTTGGTTAGACTGTGTATTAAAGGAATCTTTGACAACATAACTTGTGAAAAATTTATTTTCATGGCACAAAATAGATCTAAATATCGCCAAATTGTCCATACTCATTATCTCTAAATTCTAAAACACCTTTACATGTGTGTATGAAAACAATAAAAAATATTTTAAATGATTTATTTTCAAAAATAAGTTAAAAAGAATATCGGTTGTCATAATAAGTAAAATAAATAAATTAGTTTTTATATATAACTTGGAAATAAAATAGTTGATTTTATTTATTCATGAAACTTATGAAACATAATAGATAATTCGATAAACATAGTGAAAGTTAATTGTTATATTTATGAAACTAACAAAAACTTATGAAATAAAATAGGTAATTCGATAAACATAGTGAGAATTAATTGTTATATTTATGAAACTAACAAAATTAAATAAATAAATTAAATAATACAAAACGAGCTCTTAAAACTACAAAAAGAAAAAGAAAAGGAATGAATACTTTTTATAATCAACAAACAAATTATTATTTTTACAATTTTCACAAGAAAAATATTATAATTCCTTGGAAAATGCGCGAATAGAACAGTGGAAATGTAATTTTTTTTGTTGAAACACCATTTTATAAAAAAAAATTATTTTAAATTATTTTTTTATTGTTATACATTATTTAATGTGATAATATCAAAAATAAATTTTAAAAAATAAAAAATATATATTTTAATATATTTTTAAATAAAAACATTTTTAAATAAAATTATCAATTTCATTCTGTTCTGTCAAGAAAAGCCGGTGTATCTCGTTCCAATTCAAAAAACAAAACAAACCCTAATATATTTCATCTCGATGAGAATCTTTACTCATTTTGAAAATTCCGCCCATATTCCATATATTTTGTTCTGGCTGAATAAGGTTTTTCTGTTTTTTTTAATGTTGTTCAATTTTATAATATCAATATCTTTTAATTCGATACTTGGATCTGGCTAAAATTTTACAAGGAGTCTTTTGATATATTTTTATATCTCAAATTAAAATCTTAAAGCAATCAGAATTCAAAAAGGTCAATAGTTGAATAAAAATACAGAAAATACAGAAAATATATCCGAAACCGAAATGGAAAAACAGAACGATACTGTCTCAAACACCCTTCCAAAGTGTGCACTAAACAATGGATCGTCATAGTCACTTGTCCAATCCAAACCCCATGCGGTGGACCACAAACACCCTAATATTATTTATCTAACGGTGACTGGCCTTGATGGTGCGCAAACCTCTCTTCCCACGCTAAACTCCCTTGAGGACCAAAGAATAGAGGCTGGGATAAGTGTGGGAAAACCAGGATAGCTCCTCTACTTCATTCTTTCCGGTGTTCATATAAAAGGAATATTGATCACTAGTTACACTGCTCAAAACATATCTAGGGTTCCACAGCAAACACACTGCGACCAGTCACCAAATTACACTGCTCAGATCAAATACATCTTAAAAATAAGAAAATAAATCAACCACATCCAAGGGCCTCCTGTCTGTCTGTCCGTCTTCTTCTTTTTCCTGGACGCCATCTGTGTTGCAACAAGCCCTGCTCAATTAATATGCCATCAGCTGTGATGATCCAATATTATTTACAGCAGAATATGACTACCTAAACTAAAATACCTGAAACTGTGAGGGATCAAGCCCAAACTTTTATGAAGGCATGGTTTTTTGACACACCAGAACCGATCTGAGAGTTTCATCCCTAATCATAATTGGCATCTACTCGAACACTACTACCAGTTTGCCATCCATGAGAGTTTCCCCCGCCATGCCTTGAGCGACCCTGACCTCTCTCCCTGGACCTTGCAACAGAATTATGGGAAACATCTTTTGAAGATTCAAAATTGTTAGCTTTGTAAGTATTTTGTGGCCCTACTGGCTGGCACTCATAATGTGTATTCTGTATCTGCCTTTCACGGTTTGCAGGTACGTTTTGTTGCTTGTTATCTTTCCCAGAACCACTCCACTCGCCACGAGAATCATGCTCTCCACCGAGACGGCTGTTTTGGTTTCCATTTTTTTGGAACCCTGAAGACACACGTTGCTCTTGTTGAAAATCCATATTCAAAGGAGATGGTTCAACTGGGCTACTAGGACGTCGTCCTTTATGTGAAGGTATCTTCCTTCCATTCTTACCCTCTTGATGCGCAGTGCGTGGAACTTCTTCCAAAATGCTCTTTTCAGATAGAGAGCGATCAGGATGAGGCCGGGCCTTAACTGTAGCAATATCCCTGCCAGGTTGAGACAACAGTGGCATGAAAGTTTGGGAAGTGGAATCCTTTTTATTACCCCTACCAACTTCAGAGCCTGTGTTCTGACCACCATTGGTCCTGCTTCCTCGCTGATTAGTTGCTGAAAATGGCTGAGATTTAGGTTGCCAATGAGATGCTGATCTTTCCCCAACAGACCGATTTTCTTTTGAAGTTGCAGGTAAGTCAGCTTGATGCATCTCTGAGCCTGAAGTTTGGACATAAACCTTTTCGGTGTCCCCAGTATTAATTCTCTTCTCATCAGGCTCATGACTATATCCTGTGCCTTTTTGTCCCCTGTATGATTGCCGCCTACCTCTGGCTGTTGCACCCTGATCTTTTATAGCAAGGGTAGTGACTGGCACATCAATATTTTCAAGAATGTTCCAGCCATCAGGCTCATTCCATTCATCAGAATGACTCAATTGCTCTTTTGGTGAACTTACATCAGGTTTCTGGACTTGATGCTCAATTGATTTTTGAACATTCCTACTTGTAAAAGATGTGGTTGATTCTGCTGATCCCCGCTGGCGCCATGATCCATGCATTTTTCCAGACTTATTTTGCCTGCCATCCCCATTCTTAGCTTCCAAAGTGGATCCTACCTTTCCCATGCCTGTGGAAGAGGTTTGAGAACTTTCAACGCTTGGAGAACCAGATTCGGGTTTTCCGGCAGTCTCATTTGGTGTAATCTGATTGATTAATGGAGCCACTGACTGGGGACTACTTCCTTGCTGAGCCATTTCTTTGGCTACAGGTTTTGGAATGTATCTTTCAATTTCTGCCCGTTTAGTTCTTGCATTATTCTGCACTTGCTGATCACTCTTCATGGGTGCCCTAATGGCATCAGCCACGTTCTTCTGAGTGGCTTCATCAGCAGCCTCAATTTTACTTTGTGACCGAACAGGAGCCCAGATAACAGCATCGCCACTTGGGAATTTTTCAGTTGATTTATTAGCTTGTGGATTCCTTGGCATCCTGCGAAAATGTTGCACTTTCCACTGGTTATTTACTCTTCCATGAGCTTCTTCGTTTGGTGATGATGTGCGTTGATCCATGGACTGATTTCCATCTCTAGAATCAGTCTGAGGCTGAAATGAGCTTGGATCCAAAAGAGATTCAGAAGCCGACTTGCCACTTCCAGCTGAAGTGTCTAAAGCAGCAGCTGATTCTTTTGATAGAGTTGGTGTTACAACTGCCAATGTTGATGCATCATCCATTTTGTGTTTGTTCTTTCCATTCTTGTTCTTCCTTCTATGATTTACTGAAGACTCGGCCATGGCAGTTAGGTTGATGGGTAAAGTTGATTCTGAGTTTGAGGTAAGTTTGTTCACACCCTCAAGAGAAACAGGAGCATTAGCTGCTATATCAGTAACATTTTTTGGTGCTTCAGTTGTAGAAGATGATAACTTATCATTGGAAGTCTTTCCCAAGGGACCATTCTGCTTCTGTCTGTAGCTCACACGCTTCTGCTTAGAAGCTCTACTGTCATGAATCTGTGGGGCATTATCAGGGTGATCAGCATCAGCATGACTAACATCCTGTAGCAGTGGTTCCAATTGGTCATGTGTCACAATGGACTCCTTATGGGTCACCTTTGGCTTCTCTGGCAGCACCTCACTTAAACTTTCTGCTGCTTTTGTCCACTTATTCAACTCTTTTGCAAGTGCCTTGGCCTTTTGCTCTCTTTCCCATTCCTCCTCTTCCTTCTCTCGCTGTTTAATCCGTTGAATAGTAGCATGCTGATTAAAAACTACAGCAAGTAAAGATGCTGATAGATAACAATGGAATTATAAAAATAAAAGATGAATATATTACATGTGTCTGGCTATCACCGGGATCAGGGTGAGGTGGCACAGATACTCCATCATCCTTCCCTTGATGAAATAACCCAGACTTTTCAGTTGCCTCCGCAAAACTATGGTCTTGCCTATAAACATTAGAACTTTCAAAATGAGAAGACAATACACACGGCGAGTCTACAACTTGGGATCTTCTCTGCCACCTATCAGGCTCTTGGGTGATAAATCTCCCTTTTCCATGATGATCAGATCTTCCATGCATACCTTGAGTTGATCTCCTGTGAATTTGAATGTTAGTGCTGTCCACAATTGGAATAACAGATCCATTGTCAATGAAAGCCTGCAGGGAAAAAAGAACACACCTGGAGCTTGGTGTTTCATTAGCATTTTGTACCTCAAGGCTCTTATCTGCAGCAGAAATGCGGTCTTCATGGAAACCAGCGTCAACAATGCCACTGACATGAGTTCTTTGAGATACATAACTAGTACCAGCTTCATTTGCAGAATGATTAGACTTGGCATTACCAACTTGTAACCTATTCTTCTGCTCCTCTCTACTGGAAACAAATTTAACTTCTTGCCTTCCATCAGAGGCCTGGGCCTTTGCATTTAAACCTATTTTCCTAATCAGACTGGGATCTTTTGGGGCTGCTGGAACTTCTGGAAAAGCAGATGCTGCATGTTCTGAATGTTCCAATTCCTTAACTGAACTATCAGCAGCAGCCTTCCAATTTCCCACATGTTCAAGAGGTTTCACTTTAGCACCTCCTTGGTTGTCAGTGGCCTCAAAAGAAAATTCTTCTCCATATCTTCTTGTATCTCTCTCTCCATTTTTCTTGTCATCTGCTCTCCAGCCATTCTCCCACGATGACTTTCTTTGATGGTCTGCCTTCCCAGGATATGATGTGTTGGTTGTCATCATGGCATCCCACTTGTGTTCTTCATCTTTTCCCTCTGAACCATCGTGCTGCTTAAGGACTTTGTATGGTCCTCGGGTATCTTGTTGATGACCAGACTCAAGTTGTTCAGAAACCATCGTGTGACCACTAGGGCCATATCCACCTGGTCTTCCATGGGAATTTCCAGGATCAGGAGTATTTTGACCGGAATATCTGTTATAGGGAGCAGGACCCACTGTCATTCCCATAAACTGAATATCTCGATCATTGGAATTGCAGTAGCCCACAGGAGGACCATAGTAGTTCTCATAAGGGACTGGTCCAGGATAAAAGCCATGCCCAAATGGCATGCCTGGGCGAATAAAGGCATCATGCATATGGGGTCTGAACACGTCTCCATTCTTTGGATGTGGTCCTCTTGGTCCAGATCCTGCTGGAGGACCTTGCTGTGGGTTGGCAAGAGCAGCAGGGGGAATCTGTGGACGATAATAAGGAAATGGCTCTATTGGAAAGCCACCAGGAGCAATCGGGGGTGCAAAAGGCGGACCTCCTGGAGGCCCTCTGTACCAGACACCACCAGGATGATTATTTACAGGGGGACCGCGCCAAGAATCATAATTCTGATGACGAATATTAGAATTAGGATACAAATGGGGATCAAGGTGCCACTTCTCCATGTTAGGCCTCAACCCATCTTCACCATACATGGGATTCTCTCTCCTCCAAGAATTTGCAGATTCAATTTTTGCATTTGTCTTTATAGAAGCATCACCTGGAAATTAGAACAGAAATAATAATAATAATAATAATAATAATAACATGACTATTGTATATATTTAGTCAGGCAGTGGCTGTTGTCACATGTAAGGCATGCAAGCAAGCGCACCAGGTTACATCATAAAAGAGGCAGAAGCATTCATATAAAAAATAGAAGTCCGGTGCCAAAAACACAAACCTGCAGAATTTCCAGTACTCTCATTCCCTGGAGCTACTACACTTGATGATGAACCAGGACGACTGTAAGAACCATGCTCTGCAATTAAATAGTTAATATATATGACTGATCATGAATGAGAAACATGCAATTAGAATAGATTAATACATCCATATGAATAAATCTTATGTGTAACATTATTTGAGAATGAGATTGGATGTGAGGATTTTTTCAAAAGTTAATATGACTCAGCATACATAAACTGATACCAGGGAAAAAGAAAATTAGCCAATTCATGAAAGTCTTCCCCGCACCCTCAATAGAAAAGAAAATTTACACAACCTTTTCAAAATCAAAACAAGTAGATATCAATATATTACTTGGTTATACCTACAAAGACAATTGAACTATGTGTGATTGAAAGACTACAAAAATGACAGCAAGTTTTCTTGGCTCTTTAAGAAGCACTGAATTCTAAAAACACCCAAACAATCATATAATGAGCCCAAATTCATATCCCAAGTTGATAGTATTAGAGGACAAGGCAATATAAGTATGAACCTTGGGACTCCAAGTTTTTTCCAGAGATTTCTTTTTCTGAACCCAGTGTTGGAAAATCGCCAGAAGTCAAAGAAAACCCATCATTCTTAGAGGATGTCACACCCTGCATGTATTTAAATCAGGTACTATACAATTAATAAAAGAAAAACGCACAAGCAAACCCAAGAAACCAAATAAAATCAATTTGGTCTTGGCATGGGTTGTTGGGAATGATCAAGCACATAGGATGTGAGTTACTAACAACCTTATGCCAAAACATGGACCAAATAGCCCAACCCGATTTTTTATCAGTAAACCAAATCTAGCCTCCTAGGACAGCCTTTCTCCTTGTATTATAACTACCTACTCTTTCTTCAAGATATTACAACTACCAAATCTAGCCTCCTAGGACAGCCTTTCTCCTTGTATTACAACTAACTACTCTTTCTTCAAGATATCATAATAAGAACCACAATCCATGCTGTAAATGACCAAGACTTTCTTTGTAGAATAAAATAAAATCATATACATATGTATGACACATGTCAAATGTTACAGGTGGCATATTCAATTTTGCCACAAATAATGGTTCATTCCCCAACTCTTCAAAGTTTTTGCCCTTGAACTCTACATGTACAACGTGGTAACGCCCGCCACTTTGTAGTTTATATAGCAAAAACACTTTATATCCTCCATCAAATGAGTGTTAATAAACAGATTAGTTGAAGGCTTTTATTATTGAAAAAGCGGTCAATGAGTAAGAAAAGGTTTTTATAGTGACGAGCAGCCCTTTACAGACGTGTGTGGAAAAAAAGGGTAACTATGGAACACAGACAGGTGTATTTATATCAGATAATAATGGCAATTTGAAAATTTGTAGCTCCCCAGGGGGTAGGGAAGCCATAACCTTGTGTGGATATCTTTAACAGATCAATATGGTTTTCTAATGTCGAAACATGGGGGATTCCTAGCAACAACCATTACGATCCAAGCATGTGGATGCCCGTCTGAGAATTTTGAGTTCATCAATTTGAATTGTAATTTAAGAGATAATTTTGAGTTCATCAATTTGAATTGTAATTTAAGAGATAACGAGGAAGGAACTCCATGCATTCACAATGCAAGGAGAAGGCCATCAAATGGATTGAAAAAGCAGCTGATAAGAGGTTTCAGGGGCTAGGGCTACTGATTGCAATTAAAACCAACAATTAACTTAACATGCATTTAATTACAAACATTTTAATGAACACAATCCTCCATATGACTTAGAAGGTCCTATTATAATCACTGCCAGTGAACTGTTGTAGGGTTTACCAACAGAAGCACTCTACAATTTTCATTAATCTCTCAGGGCTACCATTTTAGATATTACTAGATATATAATCAACTAATTAAAGAACCTGTTGCCTACTCAAACAAGCACCACTTAAGCAGCAAGTGCCTCAAGCAATTCAGAAACCTATTTGCCTATCACTATCTTGGTTTCTGCAATTGTTTGAAATGGAAGGTTAGGGGAAAAGAGCCCACCAATACAAAGATCTGCAATAAAAAGGAAGGGGTGCCAAAAATGAAATGCACATACTTCACCAGCCAACATTAATACATGCCAAATGTTCATAATAATTAGTATGAGATGATTTAAGCAGTGATCTTTAAGAAAACTATACCAACTTTTCTGCTGTTCCAGTTGTACCCCATGCCACTGAATTATCAGACAACGGTTCAGCAAACCGAGATAACTGTGAGCTACCAGGTCTTGTTTCTGCACTGCGAGGACGCAGCGGCACAGGTGATGTTTGATTTGATGTCAATGCTCCTGATGCCGAAGATGGCCTAGAATTTGAACCCCATGCATTAGTGATGGGTTCATGGGTTCTATCACTGCTTGCAGTTGATGGTCGAGTGCCACTTCCACCAGATGAAGGGCGGCCACTGAGATGGCTTGGAGAACCACTACCACCATCAGTGTTTGGAGAAAGCGTTGAAGAACCCCAGGCATTAGGTGTGGAAGAAGATGATCTGGTGCCCCAGCTATGAGTACCCCTGTCAAGGTTAGGAAGAAATTGTGGATCAAGTCAAGCCAAGTTCATAATGAAGAAATAAAGTAATGGCATCAAGGCATTTCATGAAGAATAAGAAGAATGATAGCAAGAAAACCAGAGAAGGGCATCAAAAAACCAGAAAGGTGGATGAATTACTCACTTGGGCACAATTTCAACATTTGGGTCCAGACCATGATTTTCTAACCTTGAAACATCAGAGAGAAAACATGAAGTTTGATTGGGAGTGAACCAAGGGCCTCATCATATGAAACCACACGTTATTGAGAAAAAACCTAAATACCTTTGGCTGGGTAGGTTTATTGGTTTTGGAACTGGAACTTTCCCCAAAACTTTCATGCCACCTTTTCTTGCAGAAGCCCATCTGCAAACGATCATTTTTAGATAAAAATTCTTAAGAAAATTGTTGGTTATATCCAATAATTTCAAGTTCAAAACCATTCGAACATAAAAGTTGAAAGCTTTCCATAATGCACAAACATAAAACAAAAATACAGACGCCCACACTGCCGCCTCCAAACCACAACACTCTTAAATGTGAACATGTCGAAGGCAATACAAAAACTGCATGGAATCTATGAAGTATGACACGCCTAGCAATCCTGATAAAATGGTGATGCCACTCTAAGCCAATATTGCACAAGTTTGCAGGGTAATATCAATACCATGTGAAGAAAATGTCTGCCCTCCCAATGGCCATGCAAAACCAAACACATGCTAAAAGATGATAGGTTATTTCAAAAGGCATGAAACTGCATATAAACCCCATACCTGCGCTCTGCGGTCAACATACTTGATGTCATAATTCAGAAGTCTTAGCAAGGTCATCCAAAAGACTTTGACACAATCTAGGAAGATAAAGAAACAAGATAAAACTACATCAATATGATGTCTCACAATAAAGAACATGGCAAAAGGATAGTAAATATTTCATGTGCAATAAATAATGATCTACATAGTTTTTCATCTCTAATAAGAGGAAAAGAAAAAAGGGAAGCATGCACAAAAAAGACTGCATCAATTTCTGAAATCTTAGTCCACACCCAACAAGCACACAACCATAACTGAATTAATTGAAAAAAAAAAAAAACTAGTCAACCATCAATCATATGCTTCATTCATTATGTGAGAAAACAACCTCATGCAACTGTCTACAAGTTGGAGGGAAGACTCAGTTCAGTTAGTGTTAGAAGAATTAATGTCACATTTTCTTCCTAACACATTCTAGAATTCTAAAAACTAGCTCAATCCCAATTCTTTCCTAACAACTAACAGCATCATTTCTAACTCACTTCATATAAACAAAAAATTTACATTTCTCAACATTCCAACCCACAAATCAACCCCTATCCACATTCACCATAGAAAATGGTATTGGCATTTTATACCAGAATAGAAATATACTATACACAGCATGCAAAATCCCCTTCTCCATTTAATGTTTCCGGTACTCGCTCATGGAATCCAAACTAGAGGTAAGAAAGATGTTCTCTTTGCTCCCTCTTGATATCCAGAATGTAATTTCCATGCTAAATTTTCTCTTTAACTACTATTAATAGACCATTAGGATCTTCCGGTACTCACTGCTCTTTTAACAATAACTAGTGCCTAGATTTCCACTGAAGCCACCAAACACTTCTACACTCAATCATTCACAATTGTAATCAAATAAAATCATAAAATGTGCAAACAAAACTGCACCAATGTATAGAATCTCATTCCATTTGAAACAAAACCCAACACTTAGATCACTCAAACTGAATCAATTGTGCATCAAAAACTTGCAGTTCACCACTAATTATAAAATTTTTCAAGCTATTGGACAAAAAGAACTCATGCAACCGAACTCATATTGTTTAGTGAAGAGCAGACTTAGAAGAGTCGAGTGTTGTATAGACAAAAATAACTCATCCCACGTTTCCTTTATAGCACTTCTTATCCTCTCAACATCATTCCCAACTTGCTCAGTTCATGAACAACACGAAGGAATCTAGATTTCTCGACACACGAAGCCTCGTAAAATCATGCCCTATCTTATTATTCACTCCAAAACCAACATGCGAAAGGTGGGTTCCTCTCTTATCACCAACATATAATCCCACTGTACAGTATCCATACATAGGAAAACTAATAAAGCTCTTTCAATAACTGTAATCAAATAAACAAAAAAATATATATATTACTATAAAAAAAATGTTAGAGCAAAAGAAAAATTAGAAGATAAAACCTTGGAAACTCTCTCGAATAAACATAGAATCGAACCAATAGAAATTATACATAAAAAGGAAACTGAAATCACAATGTAAAACACGCTGGCTAGGTACAAATTCGACAGATAAAATAAGATAAAAACCACTCTATTTTTTCCGGCAGTTTCTCGGCAAGCAAACAGAGAAATAAATTAAGAACGATCAATTAACTAGAGAGCTACTTGCCCGAGATTTGATTTCTTTCGTTCTATTATTAGTTTTTTTTCTCGAAACCCTAGCGGAGAGAAAAGGCGGGGGAGAGAGAGAGAGAGAAAGAGAGAGATTTACGTAACGGGTTTCGTAAGGGATTGGGAAGAGACAGAGATCCGTGCAGGGTGAAAGCAACGATTGAGGAGAGTGAGAATCGTTTTTATTTTTTATTTTTCATTATAGTAATTTTTTAGATCCGCTAGTGAGAAGAAAGAGAAAAATAATTGGGTTTATTGTATTTTAAAATATTTATTATTTTAAAATATTTTAAAATAATATTTTTTTTATTTTTAAAAAATTATTTTTAATAATAGCATATTAAAATAATAATAATATTAATTTGAAATAAAAAAATTAAAAAATTTTAAATTTTTTTAAAATATTTTTAAAATATAAAAACAAACGAGTAGTTTTGATATTTGACAACTTTTTTTTTTAACTCAAAGAAATAAAAGGTTGACCTACAAGTTAACTTGTACATAAAAATAATAATAATAATAATAATAATAAATAAAACAATTAAAGCAGAATGGGGTTGGGGTAAGCAAATGAATTGAAAAAATATATATTAAATTTTTTTTTTTAAGGAATGGCAAAAACATTGTTGCTGTGCACATTGCACCGTCAACAATAACAGTATTTTTACTATGTTACCCTTCCAAAAAAAAACCTTATAGCTAATGGTTTTGGGTAAAATTATCTTTGCAATATGACCATTTTGATATTTTAAAATTGACCAATGACAAGATTGGTTTTATACTTTCTACTTGCACAATAAAATGACATCAAAGCACTTAAAAATACACTAAAATAACATATTTACTTTTATAATAAAAAAACTTTGACCGATAATAAGAGGAGTTTTCATTTTTTTTTATAAGCATAGTAAAAAACCTAATTGCCCTTGAAATTCAAATTCTTATACCATGGGTCAAAGGATAATTTTTTTCATTACGCTATTGGTTTTTTTGTTATTATTGGGTTATGTTACGGTTAATTTAGTATTTTAACAAATAAAAAGTATTAAAACAACATATATTGACACGTGTCGAGCATATGTTGGCGCGTCGGCCGCTTCGTCGTCTTTGGATGACACGTGCGTCTGATTCCAGTAGCTGAAAAAGTCATTTTGGGGTTGCGTCGAATTCGTCTCGGCATTTCCTCCATGATCCCGTAGCACGTGCACCACATAGGCCTTCAATTTGACGCCAATAACCATTTTCTTTTCTTTTCTCTCTCTTTCTCGATGTTTGCACCATACCTTCTAATTTTTCAAATCAACCCCTCAACTTCTCTTTCTTTTCAATTTAGTCAATGTTTTTTTTTGTTATTATTTTTTTTATTTGAAATAATTTATAAAATTAAAAATTTATTTCAATTACATCCTCGTTCAATTTTTTCCTTTGTCAAATTTGATTCTCATTCATTTAATTGTTATTTATGTAATTTAAGATAATTTTTAGAATTGATATTTTTTTTGTGATTTCACCCTCCATCATTTTTTTTTCCTATTAGATTTTATCTTCATTCTTTGGATTGTTGTTTTTTTTGCTTTGTCAAAAATTTTAGATTGTTATTTTTTTACCCATTTCATCCTTCAACATTAAATTAGTTTGGATTTGTGCTTCTTTGTTAAGTCATGTCTAGGATTTCACGAGTTGCAAGTTTGAGAAATTAACTCAACTTTAGAATGTGTTGCTCGAGAATGCTTTGGGGTTTTTTTAATCATTTTTTAAGCTAATATTATTTTTTAATTTCACCCTTCAACATTTATTTAATTAGAGATTAAGCTCTATTTTTTATTTGTTTTCTATGTCCTTTATTTGATCATTTGTTTTTTTATTTAATTATGTTATCTCAGGTCTTTTTAATTGTTGTTCTTTGTTAAATTTATTTTTAAAAAATTTATTTTATTCTTAAATTAAATATAATTGATTGATTGAATAGACGAATGTCTACTTCATTGTGTGTTTGTTCGATTTGCTTTTCTGGGGTGTTGTTTTAGCAGCTCATGCAGCTTCTTTCGATGTCATCATGTAATCTTTTGTAGTGAGGTTTGAACTATTTGAGCAAAATCTTTTGGTGATGAGTGATGTTCATGGTGGAGTGACGGTGAGTCTTCAACTATTTTTTTTTTCTTCTCCTTCTAAGTATTATATTGGTGGTTTATTTGTTTAGTTAATTGTTGTCAAATGTTTCTTTTGTGTTCATCTATTATCATTGCCTATAATTTAAATCATATCATTAAATTACTCAATCTTATTGGATCCAATCAAGTTAATGACCAAAGTATCGGATTTTTCTTACTTCTTCAAAAACACTATCATCGTCTAAGCATCCCTTTTTAATGTTAAAAAAATTGGATTAGGTCGTGGTGTAGCACGAATCACCGATCTAGAAAAAAACTAAAGGGGAAGGGAAAATCACTATACACATAGACTCAAATTACTATTTATTGTGACAATGTAATTACATTTTACCCTTCTTAAAAAATCAATGGCCCTAGTGTTGGGGGTATTTTTGTCTTTTCATACTGCCTATTGATCATTATAAGATTAATCGAGGGTAGATTAATTTTTTTCTTTTTTAAATGCACAATAAAATTACTAATTTACCTTTCAAAGCAAAAAAATTTAATTCTAGCATCTAAGAGTTTTTTGGTATTTTTCACCTTTCTAAGCATAGTAAAATAACTCAATTGCCTTTAAGATCAAAAAATTTAAATCTTGCATCCAAGTGCGTTTTAGTCTTTTCAACCTACTTTTTTTGTTATTATCAAGTTAGTCAAGGGTTATTTGGTCTTTTAACAAATATAAAATATTATTAAAATTGAGAAAGTGGCTGACGTATGTGTGTGGCAAGCGCCCACAATCTTCTGGTGGCGTGTGTAGTGACTCAAAATGGTTAAAAATGCCTTTCCACTATTTCATTGGAATCGTCCAGGTGTCATCTTCCTAGTGGGACAACATGTGGTGGTGGTGGTTAGATATATTATCGCAGGTAAGGCTTTCTTTTTTGCCACTTTTCTCTCTCATTCCCTCAAAAGTGTTCAAAATTTTAGAGTTGTCATCATAGTTATTGATATTTTAACTTCGGTCCTTATTCTTTTGATTTTTAATTTTTGTTTTTTTATCCTTTTTGTAAAAGTTTTATTTGATTTCAATTTCATCCTTTAATCCCACTTTGTTATATATTATTTGTGTTGTTACTCATTTTTGGGCCCCACGTGCTGGAAATGATGTGTACCTCTTTTGAACCAAATACAGGAGTTTAGCTCATGGTTGCTGGAAGATTGACAAAAGTAGAGAATAAAAAAGTGTTTTTCAAACCCTGTTTTAGCTGTTTTCTGCTCTCCTTATACTTCCCCTTTGCTGCCAAAATCATCAATATTCTTAGGCTAATTAGAAGTCTCCATAATGCTAAATTCGTTCTTTCTTTATCTGGTCTTTAAGGTTGGATAAATCCCTCAGAATTTGCACTAAAAAACTGATTCTGTTGATGTCACAATTATATTGTAATACCAACTTTGTTCCAACTTAGACTTTGATTCTGACTTGATTTCATGCAATATCCAACCATCTCAGCTATATTCTATCATTTATGATATGTTAAAGAATTGATCTGCACTTTTATTGGGTCCTAGGGCCTCCTGTTCTTAGGTCAGACTCTTAATCATATTAGGATGCTTAACATTGTCAGTTTCCGAATCAGATCAGGAAACCTTTTTTGACCAACCAGATTGTGATCGAATTCTATTCTTCAAAAGATTTTATCTGACTTTGAATCCTTCATGAAAGTTGTAGTCCTGTACATGTAGATGAATTTGGGTTTTTGAATCACCTGATTTCGATATAAGAAGCTCAAGATATTCCCGTTTGAATATCTAGTGTGAAAGCAGAGAATCCTGCCGCGAGAAGGATTCTGACCCAAGTTTGCAGTACAATGGGGATTAGATGAGGTCTAGATCGTGCCATAATTTAATCATGGAGAAGAAATGATTCGAGGGACCGAATTTAATGTTTCAAATATTTATCGGTTTAATTAAAGATCAACTTTAAACTTTAGAAAGTCAATTGGTTTCGTTGAAAGAATTGAAAAAACAGGGACCGGATCAGAAAACATCATAATAATTTTTTTTACTGGGTTGCCACGTTGGATTATATTTCGTTTCTCTTCATAAAAAACCAACGGCACCGTTTCCTTACCTTTATATATCCCATTTAAAAAAGGCACCCCCATTTGGAGCTTAGCATATTAATTAGTATGTTGGAGCCATCATTCGTTTTGCTGCCGTGCTGGGGGATCATTTCTGCTTCTTCAAACGATGTCGTGCAATCCTTCATTTTTAACAAACCATGTTGTGTATAAAACAGTCCCATAATAGGAATTAATTGGCATGATACTGTTCATTTGTGTTTTGAGAATAGTACCCCCAATCTGCGATTTCTTTCCTTTTCCTACAACCATTCTTGCTGATAAGTTTTTCTTCCTCTCATCCTTGCATCCTCTAGCTGGTTTGGTGTGCAAGTTGTCACCTCTTTTCATGTCAAATGATCAGCTACGATTCACTTTTTCCATAATAGGAATTAAAATACATATTTTGCTCTCCTAAATCATTAGAATTTTTACAAATATTTATTTATTTATTCGAAAAACCATGTTGATGAAAAAAAAAGAGATTTTTTTCTCAAAACAGAAAAGAACAGTATTCCTTTTAATATTAAGGGCTACAAGAAAACTTTTCAAGAACTAGATCCGCAGCAATGAGCAAGCTGGTTAGTAATTAAAAGGCTAAAATATAGTACAATCCATTACGTTCTTAATTATGGTATCAACTTACAAGCTGAAATGGAATACATAAACATGTTTTTACACACAAAGAGAGAAATATATATGAGAATAAGGAAACTACAGTGGTTTATTATGTTTGTGCTTGATCCTTTAGGCATAAGAGAAACAGATTTCCAACACATACAGTCAAGATAGATTTATTTTGTTCAGTAAGAGGCTATTGCACTGGAATTACAGCCATCTGCTCCGGATACTTTTATATCTGCCCACACTTCGTTGGTACGACCAATAAACTGGAATGGAGAATCATACTGAGCAATAGAATAGGAATAATTGCTCTCGGTAGAACTTAAGTTGGCCCATGGCGACCTGCTCAAACTGTCAGCGAGTCTTTTTGCTTCCTCTGCAATATTCTCATCCTTCGCATACCCAGAGAACTTCCTCACAGCAACGCAATGACTGTTCCATGCGTAAGGTTTCAGGTGCAATTCATCAAGGGGGACGGGTGGGTCAGCTTGGAGTTTCACAGGCAAATAAAACCGAACAACATAGGCTGATGATCGGAAGGGCCCAGCTCCTGGAACTATGCTGGTCACTACGGGAACTGTCACTGCAATCCTCGAATAGTTTAGATTGGCACCCTGGATGTATTGAAACAACCTGATAAAAGAACAACAGGGTGATATCAAGCAGATGAACTAGAATCTCAAAGGAAGATTTAGCAGTCACAAAATATAAAGCAGCTATCAGCTTTAAGAAATGGTAGCTCCAGGAGTCTGGATGAAAATTGAAACCTACACCCAACTTTTCTAGCTGGTTGAATTATTATAGATGTGAAAAATACCAACCAAAACAAAGTCTTAAAACCATCTAACTTAATTCGCCTTTTCTCTAAGCAATGAAAACAACAAACTAGATATTATGCATATAAAATTCAAAGTGATCTTGAATCTTGGGCACAGGAGTTACCTGTGAAAGCCAAACAAGGTGGCTTTCTCAAAGGAGAGTTCATTAACTGGAGCAGACATCCATGTGGAATTCACATACAATCTCACCTCGAAATCTGGTTCTGCATGCACCACAGCATATTGTGGCGATTCGATTGCCTTGCAAAGACCCACCAAATTCAACAATACAATACTAGGTAACAGTAACAACCACCACCTTGGTTTCTCCATCTCTCTTTTCTCCCTATGTCTGTCTGACACTCTGACTAAGAAATTAAATGAAAGTCTTCATTATGTTGTAATGCTATATTATGTCTGGAAGAAAACGAGTTTAAACTTTGTCCCTAGCGGCGTTGTTTTTCTAATTTCTCCAACATGATATAATAATAAATCAACGATGGATAATGACGGCTAAGCTAGGTTGCGTGCTCGCTAAGGTGATAATGAAATGTATAACAAGGATGTTTTCTGCTTCATCTGTTCTGATGTAACATATATGGGACAATGATGGAATATCCATATGTTGGTTTTGCCTTCCAGGTTATCATTCCAAGGGAGCTTTTTTATCCTCTTTACACCTTTCGGTCGGTGCCATTTGCTTGCAAGCTAAATTGGATAGCAAAGAAGATGGATATAATTTCTGTTTTAACGTTTTACAGAAAGCCCGATCCTTTCCTGCAGTCCATCAACTGGCTGCTTCGACAATTCAAGACAATTAAGTGAGTTTGTCCTCAAAATGACAAGAAGAAAGGAATTGCAATTGATGCGGAAAAATAAATAAAAGAATTTAAACAGTAAAAGAAAGAAACTTTTAAAGAAAAAATTAAGAATTAAAAGCAAAGAGAGAGAAGAATAGGGGATTGAAAAATATGCAACTTTGCAATTCTTATTTCATTGATAAAAAACTGCTTAATATTTAGAAAAGTAGTATATAAATGCTAAAACCCTAACTATAATAAGCGATTGGGCTTATGACACATTAAATAAAATACCCAACAATAATTAAATCAAACCCAACAAATAAAGCCTACTTAATAAACCTCAATTAAAAGTTCATATAAATAAAATTAAAACATAAGTTAAAGCCCAATGTCTCAATAGTTTGAGCTATCCTCCATCGTCTATGATCATACAAGTGCGTAAACAATGTTTCGGGTTCGTTGTCCCCACTAATTCTCCCGGGGTTGGAAGAATTTGACCCCGTCAAGTATAGGTCAAGATGACTCCGATAACGCTTTCAATTATCAAGCTATTGTGGTGTCTCTCTAATAATCCAAGTATAGTCTGAATCTGATTGTCTAGCTCATATACTAGGATTTGCTGAAGTTCACCGTCCCTGGTAAAAACAACTTGTACATTCAAAGTAACATTAATATGTTTATTTTGTGCCAAAGATAAGGATAATGGGG
>Ga0307515_10009852_pt1 | contig 18410 bp, 19 predicted proteins | sample 17_EM_MG_FD_194513 | JGI IMG/M metagenome (GOLD analysis project Ga0307515, IMG submission 194513) | Populus trichocarpa ectomycorrhiza microbial communities from riparian zone in the Pacific Northwest, United States - 17_EM | ecosystem: Host-associated > Plants > Roots > Unclassified | place...
GAGCTTGTCGAGGAAGACGGGACAAGAACGAGAAGTGATCTTGGGTACAGCAGAATGTGGATGTCGACCTCCTTTGGGATCGAGGTTGGCTTACCGACCTCAATCTTTGCGCATGAAGTATCACTTGGCGATCCAGTCCTCGACACCCCTCCTCTCTCCGACGAGGCGGAAAGCTCCGAGGACGAGGACTATAGTGGGACAGATGAAGATTCAACGGAAATGGACCTCGATCCCGTAACTGAGAACGACTCACAGGACGACCGTTTGAACCTTATTCAACCCACTTCGCTCCCCAAGAGGGGGCCCGGGGGCATCAAGAAGCCAAAGAGGTATTGGGAGGATCTGTCTGGTTGGGGTATCCCGAGCTCTAAACCAATATCAAAGGGGAAAGAGAAAGTCATTCGGTAACCACGGAAGTCGTTCGAGGAAGTTCTTGATCATTACTGACGAGCTCTTGCCTGGAACGGTAGTGCTACTCCCTTCATGTACAGAACTATCGTTGCTTGTAGATTATTAGTTAAAGGTCTATGGTGCCGTGATTTTGATCTTATTTCCCTTTCTCCCGCTGGGCTCATTTGTCAAGAGGCGACCATTTGCAGAATTGCGTTGGGTTTTGGCTATAGCATGATGTATCGTATTTGCACGTCGGAAGACTAGCACCAGAAGTAGTCGAGGATAGCAGAGTAATAGGTGTCAGTGCATGAGATACACCGATTAACAAAAACCCGATCTGAAGGGCTAGTCACACGGTACCGTGGATGCAACAATTCGACATGACCGCATGCAACTCAGAAGGTGGTGCCTAGACATTGGAAATTCTCTTCGCTTGTGCAATGTTCCCAGTTTGGTGTTGTCGAGCCAGATTCAGATCGAATGGTCTGAATGCATAAATTTAAGCCGAGGAGGATCGCAATGGTACATGCCTACATAAGATCTAGTCGTGGAATGCCCTATTCCAGTCGTTACCGCCGTCCTCAACCTAATCTCGCCCAGACATCAGTCTCGTCCTCTTCGGGCTGGCTTACTCTCACTGCACCTCTTCCTACCCCTTGTCGAGGTCGTTGCGCCTCGAACTCTGCGCTGGCGTCGAATTCTACGTCGTTTCCATTTCCATTTCCATTTCCATTTCCATTTCCATTTCCATTTCCATTTCCATCTCCAATGCCGATCTGGGCCTCTTCGTCATCAAGATCGATATCTAGACGTGAGGTTCGGGCAGTCGATAGGTCGATTGCTCTTGGCCGGGAAAATATCGAACGACCGGATCTAAAGACCAGGGTGAGTGCGATATAGCATCATATAAACTCTGCGGAGAGGGAGTTGGCCGCACGAACCTCCTCATGACAGTCGCAAGCCTGCCAAATTGCAACACATTCCGCGCCACCAACAAAAGAGTGTCGAGCAATTCTTCCTCCTTGCTTGTGGCCCCGCAACCAGCGAACAATATCACCAATAATGTGACTACACACAAGAACGTCAACCCGAGGTCGACCACGTTGTAAGGTGATTTCCAGAATTGCTAAAGTTTGGTGTCAGCATGGCTAAATGAGTGACGAGAGAGATGTATCTGACCTTGCCAAAAGCGACAAAACGAATGCTGACTTCAGCAATCATAGCCGTGTTGATGATGATTTCAAGGATGTAGAAAGCAAATCCCGGACAGCCATCTTGGAGTGAGAGGATAACCGTAGTGGTGGAGAGTGAAGCCATCGCTAAATATAGTATGACGTACGACCGGGAGTGTACGAAGCGATTAGCGATATTCCTGGTCACTTCCGATTTTGAGAGGGCATAAAGTGAGCGCGTTCCAAGAGGGTGCGACCTGTATTTTGGAGACCGCATGATGCAGGAAGTAAAATATGTCAAGCGAGCATACACCGGTTATGAAGGAGGTGACCCCGGTGTCGAACGAGAAAAGCAAGTAGCGACGTGAACAGAGTGTTAGAGGCCAAGAAGAGGAAGGGGACATACGTCGCAGGAGCGCTCATCTCGCGCTGAAGTCCCTCTAGCTCGTCATCTTCGTTACTGTGCACTTCCTCATCTTCCAGCCTTTGGTACGACATGTCTTACACTTGACGACTCGTGCGGTCAGCTCCAAGTACGGCAAGACGGCTGGAGCAAGGGAGGACTGAATTGACGGCGACTTCCGCACTGCGGGTTGCCTGCAACACCCTCAGGCCTCGGGTCACCCAGGACCTCGATGGTTTCCACCCGCCCCACGTGCTCGTGGAACTGGGACGCGAGAACCCCCGCTACTGATAACGTTCTTCAGGGCCCGCTCGCCCAGGATTATAGACCTGGTATTTCTTCTGAGTGCGTATAACCCCCACACACTGATCATGTGCGTGTGCATGTGCAGGTACGTTGCTGATCAAAAATACGCAGTATCGAGTAGGGAAGTGTACAGGATTCCCTAGATTTGACAGAAGTATAACACAGGTGGTGGTTTAAAGGGAGTAATACTGTAACTTCTGCGCGTCGTGGACGGAAGAGTGAGCGCGAGGGAGTGCTTGAGCCGTGAGGCGGGGTGGCGAAGTCGAAAGGCAGTCCCTTTCCAGGCACGAAGCTCCAACGAGATCTCCTCACAGGTGCTCGTCATAAATGAGCCTTGAAGGCGCGTCGGAATGATCGGAGCCACAGTATCAGAGTTACTTGTTCGATAGTGCTCGACTTTTCAGTGTTCACCTTAGGCTATTTCCCGTACAATCGGTTCTAGAAAGGGTCTCGACCCGAAATCGAAAATAATTCTAGCGTCCGAACTGACCGTGCTGCTGTGCTTGGTCCGTTCCATGTTCGCGTCTAAACCGCTATTTTCGAGTGGGTCGCAATCTTGTCCCTAAAACATATCTAATGTTGATACCTAGTCTCTAGCCGGCATTCGTGCCACACATGTCTTCCGACATCCCGTAAAACGGCAACTCTTGAGAGAGCCTGGGCTCTCAAACCTTCCTCCTGCTATGCTGGACGTGTCTGGCGTGATTGAAAACATCGAATACCATAAACAGAACGTCCTGGAACGACGTGTTCGACGTCCAGGAATTCTTGAGCTGGATCAACTCGCAGAAAAGCATGAGCAGTGGAAGGCACTGAGGACCACTTTGGCAAGGACACGACACGAGCAAAAAGCGGTTGGGTTCGAAGTACAGTCTGCGACCACCAAGGATGGAAAGAATGCAGCATTGAAACGCGCGTCTGAGATCAAGCAGTTTATTCTTTCTCAAGAACAACACTTGAACGGCTTGGACACATTCGTCCATGGCATCGCCCTAAGCCTCCCTAATACGACACACAGGGACTCACCAGTTGGGCCCGAACCTCGTGCCGTTGTCAAGTCCGAGCACGGGCCGAAACCTATTCCTCCATCAGAACTGCGGGATCACGTATCCATAATGGAGTCACTGGGTATGGTAGAATTCAAAGCCGCAAGCCGCATGGTAGGAGGCTCGTGGTATTATCTACGAGGAGCTGGTGCGCTGTTGGAGACGGCACTGTCCAATTATGCACTGTCCGTGGCGATAAAGCATGGGTGGGAGCCCTTCACCACTCCAGACGCGATACGTACGGAGGTAGCACTACGGTGCGGTTTCCAACCTCGCGATATCAATACTACTGGAAGCGCGGAAGTGGACCACTTCTATCACTTGGAAAACACATCAGGAGACCTGGTACTCGCTGGGACGGCAGAGATACCCCTTGCCGGCCTCTATGCGAACCAAACGTTCACAGAACAGGATACGACGAAACGGTTCCCCATCAAGATGGTTGGTGTCGGGCACGCATTCCGTTCCGAGGCGGGTTCCAGAGGGAAAGATACCCGCGGACTGTATCGGGTACACCAGTTCACAAAAGTTGAGCTCTTTGCCTTGACTGGGGAGGAGGAAAGTGAGGAGATCATGGAGGAGATGCTTTCACTTCAGCAAGAAATATTCTCTGGCCTGGGATTCCCGTATAGGTGAGTGATGAGGGAGTCCTAGTGTGGTTAAAGAGCTGATTCAGTCCACAGAGTGCTCGACATGCCCACTGAAGAGCTCGGTGCAGCTGCTCACCGGAAATACGACATCGAAGCTTGGATGCCAGGAAGGGGAGGATGGGGCGAGGTAAAGACCAAGCGGCCCATATACTGATGGTTTTGGGAGCTAACATGCTATCTACCAGATCTCCTCGACCTCAAACTGCACCGACTACCAATCCCGACGTCTCCTCATCCGATACAGACCACCACTAACACCAGAAGACCAGAATCCGGGTCTCCTCTTTGTCCATACTCTCAATGCCACTGCGGCGGCCATCCCTCGACTACTCATCGCTCTGATAGAGAACGGTGTGGAACTGGATTCGGAAGGTGCTATTGGGTCACTTAATCTCCCAGATGCTCTCCGCCGTTTCTGGTTAGGAGGGGACAATGTGAATGGAGTACCGATCCACTGGTTTGAACCCCCTGAGGAGGACACATGGACGTCGGCGCCGATTGACCTGGTAGTTGGTGCAATTGATCAAGTTCTCCCTTAGATTTGTATGCTAATGATGCAATGACATCTCATTCTACCTCAAAACTTAGAGACAGAGTATCATTAGACGACAAACTCTCAAGGTAACGTGAGGCTCACATTTCCTTAATATTTTGAACCGCACATTCGACCAATAAATTGTGCGCCATGTTGGTGTCTGTAAGGGTAGGCCAGGGACAGTGCATATGAAAGGAAATATAGTGCCATATAATCCTAATTAAAGGTTTACTGCTCTCTATCAAATATAATTTATGACATCCAAAGAATTTTGAGATCGATTATACGGTAATAAAACCCTGCTTTCGTGTACCGACGCAACTCGGAAGGCTCCTTAGGTGATCCTTAGAGTCTACGTGAATATATCCATGTTTGGTTGCAAGCCTCGAGAGCCAGGAGAGCGCTAGTAAGTTTTGCGTGGTAAATGTTCGGCAACGTCAACTCCTGTTTCCTGCCACGTCCGCGACTTTCACCTTGATTTTTGACCCCATCAGCTACACTCACGCACAGAAAAATGGCTGAAAATGTAATAAACCATCATGACCCGGTTAAAGCGGCCGACTCACCCATTTGTTTCGCAGGAGGACTTTGATATGGTGTTTGGCGGCCTCGGCGACGTTCTACGGGATGTTGGGGCTGATGCAGACCTAGGAGCACTTGGGAGGATGGGCATAAATACCGGTGTAACTCTGTCGACAGTCGCGGAGCGCTACGAGGACGATGAGGGGATGTCTGACGCAGAGCTGCCCGATGACTCTACCACACAGCATCGACAGCAATACCCAGCGTTCATTCCATATCCGAGTGCCGTCGGGACTCCAACCTTTGCACCGGCAAAGAAAACGAAGAAAGTGATCAAACGCAGGCTAGTTACTCGGACGAAGACTGTACAAGAGCTCTTTCCAAGCTTTGATCCGAATAAGCCACTCAACTTCGTGGAAATTTTTGGCCAACGCGCGAAGAAGCCGTCGAGGATTTGGAACCGCGACCTACCAACGCTCCGTAAGTGAACAAAGACACATCTGCCAGTATACTGATGGATTGGGTGATATAGAGGAAACATATCCTGCCCGGAAAACTGCCCAAAGTGGCTTCGTCCGCATCGTGGCAGCTGAAGCACTGAAAGAAAAGGAGAAGAAGCGAGTGCAGAAAGTTGTAGTAGAGAGTAGCCTTGACGCTGACTTGGAGCAGGCTCTTGAGGTTGGTAATGAGATAGTCTAGCGCCGCTTCCTTTTCTGACGCTTTATGCAGGCTCGATCTGAAGTCGCCCAAGGGCTTCAGATGGATGATCGAAGCTTCGACATGGTCAACCTCTCTACTTGGGAGGACCAAATCATGTATGATTCTACAGAGTGAATTGTGTCCCTCCCCTCCTTCTGTGCGTTACTAACTAATTGCAGACTTCCTAAGGCCCGTCCGGCCCAACGTCCGGCCCTCACTGCTCCCACTAACGCCATTTTTGAGTCCGGTATTTGGACCCAAAGCATAATTTGGGATGCCAAGGCTCCCTTCCGAGACTTCACCCAACTTGACCTTAGCCATGTTGAGGATGTCACATACGACGATGATGGGCCCACACGTGTCGACCCTCGTCCCAGAAAACGACTGAGGACCGATGCTGGCCCTCAGGTTCCCAAGGACAAATTCAACATCTCGAATGATCACACCTACGAGGCGATCAAGGACAACCGGCTTGTTCGTCAGACATTTGGTGCGCTTGAGGTGGAGCACGCATATCCTGCCCTCAAATTGCAATTGCCCTTCGTGAGTTCCTGCGGTCCGTTGTTCTGTATCACACTGATGTCCACTATAGTACAAGATACGCCTCACCAAGCAAGAATGCAGGTCTTTCCATCGTTTTGGCTTGCAGTTTCCCATCAATCAAGAAATCAAATTCAGCAAGATCAAGACTGCACCAAAGCTCAAAGACAAAGCAGGAAGGAAGCTCGGCAAAGGTGGTGACTTCAGCGAAGGTCTCCGTCGAACCAGTGATCTCAGTTTGCGAGATAGCAGCAAGTTCATACTCTGGGAGTATTCGGTGAGTAGCGTCAATCCAGACTTGGGTTTCTCCGTTTGACGTGCAATGTAGGAGGAACACCCACCCGCGATATCAAACTTCGGCATGGGCAGCCTCATAGTGAATTATTATCGCAAAAAGGACGACAAGGACGAGCACATTCCAAAGGTGTGTGCGAGCCTCTTCGATTGGAATACCCGCTCACGCGATATCTAGAGGGAGTTCGGGACCCCTTTCGTCCTTCAACCTTCCGATGACACTCCTTTCTTGAAGTTGGGAACTGTCAAGCCCGGGGTAACTGTGCCTGCACTGTACAACAACATGGTTCGTGCACCACTCTTCGAGCACAAGCCCAATTCTACCGATTTCCTCGTTGTTCGGTAGGTAGCTTACTGAAAACCAATCTACCTCACCTATTGACATTCTCCTCAGGAGCACCACGAATGGTGAGCCAAGGTATTACATCCGGGAGATTAAGCACCTCTTCGTTATTGGGCAAACCATACCCGTGACTGAGATCCCGGGGCCGCATTCTCGCAAAGTCACCACAACAGCGAAGAGTCGCCTTCAACAAATCTGCTACCGATTGCTCAGGAAGACCGACGACGAACGCATCCGTATTTCGCAGCTTCCAAAGTACTTCCCCGATCAAGATGAAGTGCAGCTAAAGCAACGGTTGAAGGTCCGAAGGTCCTGCTTTGTGGTGCTATTGTGGATTGACTTTTGATTCAGGCTCACTTGCAAGAGTTTATGGAATACCAGCGGAAGGGTCTCCACCAAGGATACTGGCGTCTCAAGGGTAATCTTACCATTCCCGACGAGGCCGCAATCGTCAAGATGGTCAAGCCCGAAGATGTCGCTCTTACAGAGTCCATGCAAGTTGGCCAGCAGCAATTGCTCGATGCGGGTTTCAGCGGGACCACCGACGACGCTGACGACGAGCAAGCGACCATCGTCAAAGCAAAGGATGGAACACCGTTGACCATTACCCAGCAGCTGGCGCCTTGGATGACAACAAAGAATGTCCTACAAGCCGCTCAGCAGAAAGCGATGTTGAAGCTCTACGGCGAAGGGGATCCTACCGGACGAGGCGAAGCCTTCAGTTATCTTAAGGTCTCAATGAAAGATGTCTTCGTTAAGCAGGGCGAGAAAAAGCCAGAGAGTACGTCAATATTACCAGCGCGAGGGACAAGTACTGACGATGATTGCCCAGAGGGTGAAATGAACAAGTCCGGCCACAGGTACAACGTCCAGGAGCAGCAAAAGGTCTACGCTGAAGAGAAGGAACGTATCTGGAACGCCCAAATGCGCTCGCTTAGTCGGACTGACCCTCCGGAGCTGACGGATGAGGAGGACGAAAGTAGGGGGAAGTCAAGAGAGTCCCCGGCTCCTGCCGACAGCGTGCAACCTGACACCGCAGGCAATTACCGTGTCATGAAGATTCGCCGTTGGGTAAGCGTGGAAAACCATCAACAATCACGCTGTGCTCACGATGCCGTGCAGAAAAATGGTCAATTAAGGACAGAGATTGTCCGCGATCAGCTCGTCATTACCGCTTACCTCCGCAAGAAGGAACAAATGAAGCAGAGCATGCTCACTGAGGGACTTGTTCCTACAGGTGATGCCAAGCTCGACGCAAAGGCTGCTAAGGAGTACGTGCTTCCATCTACTATAATTCGGCCTCCTTGTTCACTCCATTACACCAGTCTCGAGAGTCAAATCGCCAAGCTCAAAAGGAATCAGGAACGCCGCATTGACCGGAAGAATAAGAAGATTGCTAAGGAGGGTGGCGAGCCACTACTCACTGCACCTGTGGTCAAGTCTGAGACGAGTCGAAAGTGCGGAAACTGTGGCGAGATGGGACACATGAGTATGCCCACTTCCGATACCATGTCCCACTGGTAACTAAATCCCTTGTCAGAAACCAATCGCAAATGTCCAAGGTGGCACGAGTTCAACAAGGCCACACCAGCCAACCAGAACCAGACTCCTGCCGCATCGACATTCGTCCCTGGTATGGACCCCAGTCTCACTGCTGGTTCTGGCTTCTTCGCTGCTCAAAATACCGCTGCCACGAGCAATACGAAGTCTGGCAGCGCACCTGCACCGTCACCGTTCACAAGAACCGTCATCCCACCTCGTGTCCAGGCCTCTTATACTCCCAAGACGCATTCGCCGTTGGCGACCAGTCCGCCGATCGTCGCGCCGTCCACATATGGAAGGCAGAGCCCAGCCGCTGACAACGGGAACTCGAGCATGATTGACCCATCGCTTCAGTAGAATACTGTAGTACCATCTGTATTGATAGTTCTGTGAATCGCGCGACACCTGTACTCTTTATAACTGCGAACCAAGTGGTTATTATTTGCCCTTCTCTTTTTCCCTTCCTGCTTACCACTCGTCTTGCCGTCCTTGCCAACGACATGCCCCCTCGGCAATCTAAAGCCAGTGCTCAGGCAGCAGCTCCGGCAGCAGCTCCTCCCTCCCGCGCTCAGTCCGTGGCGGCTCCCGATGTCGAGGACGAGGCGCGTTCCATTCTTTCGAGCTGGGCCGGCGACAACGCGACACTCTGACGCGTCTCCTCATACAGGAACCTTTCTTTGATATGATAGAAGAACTGCAAGCGCATGTGAGTCGGTCTGCGGTTGGTGTCGTCGCCTGCAGCCAACGCGTCCTATCCCCGTCGATCCAGGGAATTAATGCTCAAGACATTTCAAAGCTCAAAGTAAGACTAACTGGGGATTGAGAACACCTTCTTTGAGTCTTTTGCAGTCTGCCGCTCTAAACACTATCTCTGGGGTGAATATGACTCCTCGTCGTCAGCTACTGAAGATCAAGGTCAGGACAGCTCCCTGTATCATTGACGCGTCTTCCTAATATGATTATAGGGTCTTTCAGAGGCTAAGGTGGACAAAATTAAGGTGTGCATACTGGTTTGTTGGGTAGCCAACGCTAACTCGCCATACAGGAAGCTGTGAAGAAGATTCTAGTATATGCCTCCATACTTTATGGGAATAACATTGTGACCTCCCCTCAGGGCTCCTCGTTCTCTACCGGCCTCGAGGTCTCGGATAAGCGAAGGAAGGTCAACACAATTTCGACTGGAAGCAAGTCAGTCGATTCAATCCTTGGCGGTGAGATCCTCTCTTCTTCCAGCTATTCATGCTCATGGGGAGGCAGGCGGTATTCAATCCCAGTCCATCTCTGAAGGTCAGCAGCCATTTCATTTGGGGGGCGTGTCGATAACTAACAAGGCCTCCAGTATACGGAGAGTTCCGGACTGGGAAGACTCAGCTGGCGCATACTATGAGTGTTTTGGCCCAGTTACCTCCCGAAATGGGTGGTGCTAGTGGAAAGGTGGGTCAGTAGTTTGTTCGAATGGCTGCTTTGCTAAATTGTTCCGCAGGTGGCTTACATTGATACTGAAGGTGAGACTAGTCAAGGCCCTTGCTTGCTCGACCTCACAGCCTCCAGGCACCTTCCGGCCAGATCGTATCCGCGCAATTGCAGATCGTTTTGGAGTGGATGCCGAGGCTGCACTGGGGAACATCCTCTATGGTACGTGGGTTCTCAGTGCAAATCTCTATTTGCCGATAGTTTTTTGCAGCGCGTGCTTTCAACAGCGAACATCAAGTAAGCATATCCCCTTGAGGCTCTTATATATAACTTACCTCGCTATCAGATGGAACTCATCAATGAGTGCACCAGCCGCTTTGCTGAGGAGAAGGATTATAGGCTGTTGGTATGTCTTCCTTTTAGATAGCCCGAGCCAAGACATACCAGTCCTAGATTGTCGACTCCATTATGGCACTGTTTCGAACTGACTTTTCCGGTCGTGGGGAATTGAGCGAAAGGCAGCAGAAGTTAGCAACGGTTAGTGAAGTCCGCAACCCCCATAAAGAGGTGTCAATATAAACTGTCCTCCAGATGCTTTCCAAGCTGAGCAAGATCTCTGAAGAATACAACGTGAGTACGTCGCCCCTTTGTTGAGCAAGCGCAATTACCTTCCGCATAGATTGCCATACTGCTAACAAACCAAGTCCAATGTAAAGGCTCACAGTGCCCTGTCAACATACCTCTGATAACTGAGCCCCTTTGACCAGCCGATCCTGGAGCGACCATGACTTTTGTAGCGGGAGGTGCCCTCAAGCCCATCGGTGGGCACATCCTCTCTCATGCTTCCGCCACCCGTATGTTTTTGCGCAAGGGTATGTCGCAGGGTCTCTTTGTTCAACTCTTTCTGTTGTCCTGAACTACCGATAAGGTCGCGGCGAAGAACGCGTTGCGAAGCTGGTCGATTCACCAGATCGTCCCGAAAACGAAGCAACGTACAAACTTGACGAAGGTGGTTGGGCAGATGTTTAACCCTCCATTGCTCGCTGTACACTACTATTTTTGGGGTGGTACTATATCGCGTGTGTGCCACCTTTCGACGACTCTAATTGCTAGCCACACCTGCTATATTCCATCAACATGCACTCTTATATTACTCACATATATTGTAAGGGATCCGTCACGAAAGCAGTGTCCAGGAACAAAAGTGCCAAGCGCGGTCGCGAGGCCGCGAGCACCCACACAGTCCGTCCGTTGGCTCCTCAATACTGTATGATACAGGTATTTTGTAGCACCGGAGTTCAGTGCGGTATGGCCGGGTAGGAGGGATACATAATGATGGACAGGGCGCATAAAGTAACCGAGCCGAGTCCGTCAATTTACGAGAACGAACAATAAGAACTACAGGTGGGGACCATTAGTATCCTCCTCATCTACCCGAGCATAACATCACTGGCATACTACTTACTACAACAATCAGCACCCCAAAGACCTTGATCATCAACCACCGATTGCTGGAGATACTCGCGTAGTACTTGAGCAGCTCCCGTTGTGCACCGGAAATGTTGTCAGCGATGTCCGTCGTGTCGGCATCGATACGCTGGACTGTCTCGCGTTGCTCGGCAACCATATGTGCCAGTTGGGAAAATATCGACCCTAGCTCAGAGATGGTCGCTTCTATCGACTCGATTGCTGTGCTGCGGGATTGGATGTAGTCTTGCTGTTAACGGGTGTTAGCCATGTTGACGTCAGGGATTGGGAGGTGGAGGGAATTGGTTAGGAGAACGAGGGAGCAACCACACACCTGGTTATCCATATATTGAAGCTCTTGCATTCCACCCATCGCTCCGTTTGCGTGCCCTTCTTCGGTGGCCACCATATCCAACGCCAGCAGGTCGGTATCTTGTACCCGGCCTTTACCCTTGTCTTGAAAATTGTACCGTGAGTCGTCGTTGCGTGGTTGTTGGAAGAGGAGAGAGGCTGCAAAGGATTAGATTTTGGTTACGAGAGAATAGGGTTGGACTAACAGCTCGGTGGAGGGGCTATAGCGGCTGATGCAGTAGAAGAGACAAACTTCTCTGTTCTATCTTTTGTCTCTTTCATGTTCTAGGAACAATGAGAAAGAAGGCTGGCAGTCAGCTCAAGCTCGATCGGCGCTCATGGTGAACATAGTGACCATACCTGCGTACGAATCTCCAGTACATCCTTAAAGGTCATAGTGGTCTGCATGACCTTGCTCTGAAGTAGGGTGATGACGTTTGCGTTGTGTTCCTCGACTTGTTTGCTGCCAGCTGCGGAGCCTTTGGAGCCAGTCTGCTGCGACTTTACGTAGACTTGGAGAGCGGCCAGCTGTTTATTTATATTTGCAATATCTTGCTTGATGATAAATGTAAGCTCCTAGAGGCTACGTATAAGTACACGTCGGTATTGCAGCGAATGGGCGGCAGGGCTGGGCTCACGCTGATCTCCACGGGTCGGTCGTCAAAGAGTGTTTTGCGCCTGGCAACTGGTAAGATAGTATTAGTATAAGGAATACTGGGTACTGTCACACTGGTACTGACGCTGAGCGAGCTTTCCGAGTTTGAGGGTAGTTGAGCTAATGTCCTTTCCAATCTCACTTGCAATTTTTGAAAACTCGCTTCTATTTCCTGTTTTCACCTTTCCATGGCCGTTGAGGAGACGTTGTTTGTGTTCTGGCTTGGAAGGATATGAGGAGCGGTTGCGAATCGACTCCACGCATGCTCTAAATTCGTTTGTCCTGTCCTGCACTGGCATGTTGAGTATGCCTGAATTAATAATTGTAATTTTGGTGAATAAAACGAGCGGTGATTGCCAACAACGGACGAGAAGCAGGGTCCAAGGTCTGCTCCGTCCCTCATCGGGCGTAAATGGACCAAGGCGGCGCACCGTCGCCTTCATCGTTTTCAAACGCAGGTCGTGTCCAGTTCCCAACAGACCTCACCGCCCCGGGCGCACAACGGCCAGCAAAGCGAGGGCTTCCGCGGGTCGGCTCGAATTCGCGCGTACCGGGCTCTCACAACCCACGCTCAATATCTCTTGATGTAACTGCTACTCAGAGGGAACGTACGAGGTCAATAGAGAGCTCCTCGTCCAAGCATGGCGGATTTGGCACCCATAACCCGATGCCTCGAACACCGTCGCATAGGGGCTCTAATACCCCCAGTCCGCTCAATCCTGCTAGACGAACAAGAGCTGCAACTCATACCGGACGTCGTGAAAAAGAGAGCGCTCCACAGCCGTTTGACCCTACACTCTATGACCTCAATAATTCCCTTGCTCAGCCCAATGAACTTGGTCAGTACCTCTTCTGTTAATGTGCAGGTCTTCGTATCCAAGTTTGCAAATTCGGGCGACGTTGCTCTTTGAAGGCCAATCACTACGATTTGTCCCAAGGATAACCGAGTCTTCCTTGCTGTTCCCACCTTGCTCTGGGGGTCCACGCGGTGCCTATGTATGCAGTACACCTAAAGTCTTCTCCTAGGTGCATTGTACTGCGTCGAATTCTGTTTCTGATTTCTCCACTCTCCCACATCGCACTCGGCGAATCAGAAAGGGACACTGACAACCGTTTGCCCAGATATCCCAGGTGAGACGAATCGCTCCCGTTCTTCAACGTAGATATGACGAATCCCTCGTATCTATCGATATATTCGGCGGCAAACTAATGCCCTCCAAGTCCCAGCAGAACAACTGGCTGACATTGAGCGACTGATACAACGCCGGAAGAAAATCCCGGCGGTAGATCGAGCCATACAAGAGGCAGAAGCCGCAAGCACCTCTGTCACCTTCCGTCCTTCTAGCCACACTCCGGTCCCAGACCTGATAGTTAGCCATCCTACCTCCTCTACGCTTGCCTCCCCATCCCGTTCAACACCGTCGAGTCCTCACACTCCACACAACATCTTCAGCTCCGGTTCTACGACCCTCCGGGAAGCAGCTGCCTCACCTGCACCTTCCAACCTAACTCAGGTGACACAATCGAGCTCTAACGCGTCTATGGACCATCATCATCATACATCCCCTACCTCTGGCCCGTCGAGAAACCGCAAAGACTCGGGAGACAAATGGCAAAATGTATTCAAGAAAAAGAATTCGAAGGGAAAAGGCAGAGAAAGGCCCAAGCTGACAGATGAAGAATATCAGAGACTCGAATCCGAAACAGATGGTGCATTTCCTCCCCTCCCTTCACCCTTTGCCAGTTATTGATATCTCTCCCTAGCCCGCATTTGGCTCTTCCGAGCTAAAGCCTCTTCAGGTACCCGTGAACGCGCCGAAGCAGCACAAGATCAACTATCACGCCGATACGCTCTCCTCCTTCCCTCTCTGTCCACACCACACCACTTCAACCTCATGAATGTAATTCGCTGGCGGCGGGACGTCTTTGAAGAGCCAAACTCGGATGAAGAAGAAGCAGAGTACCACTCCTCCCCAGCGCAGCGCGAACGCGAGCGCTTGAGCTGGCGCCCGCACCTGGCCGATTTGCACGACGCAAGCAGTACGCGGTACAAGAGTCGCATCCATGCGCCGTGGCACCTCACCGCCCTGTTGATGGAAATGTACGTCAACCCACCGCCGCTGAATATGCACGTTCGACAGCATGGCGAGATCGTCAGTCCCGAGGCGAGTTCCAGGGGGGCGAGTTCGATTGGGAGCGAGGTGGGAGATGCGCCGGGGGTCAGTAGTTTGGACGGTGCGCACCCCCCGCCTGGCCATTCAGAGTCGAGGCGTGCGGGCCGCAACTCAAATCGCAGCTCGTTAGACGTCCCCGGCCGCCCCAGGGACGTCCGAGGATGGCACATTCGCAAGTCGCTACCTGGGCGCATAAAGGCTCCTTTTGGCCCCAATCCCGGGCCTAGTGTTGGATCCGGAGGTGTATCAAGCAGTCATTCCGCACACCAGAGCAAGTCATCCCTCTCGGCACTGTTTGGGATCAATGCAGGTTCGGAGGGGAGGCTGAATCGGTTCCTTGAGGGGCTGAAACCAACACGGGTAGGAGATTCGAGTGGCGAGGAAGTGGGCGAAGGGCAGTTGAGTGGACGTCAGAGTCCTAAGTTGTGGAAAGGTTATTATTCTGGTGGAGACGTGAGGAACAACTCGTCGAGGACAGCGCCACGCTCACCCGACCAAGCAGCTGTCGATCTTGCCACCACGGACGAGGAGATGATGTACAGGGGGAGCCGGTCGTCTTCTACTAAAGGCAGTGTAGCAGTTCCCAAGAACGGGGGTGCCACGCAGTCACCAGTCGGCAAGAGCAGGCCCCGGGTGGGACTTAGGATACCTCCTCATCGTCTTAATACGCATATGCAGATAGTGGACGACTTCCTTTGGGAACCCTCTGCCCAAGCGGAGGAAGAAGGCGACCACCAGGTGCGAGAGGAGAGGCGGAGGGTATATGGCCATGACCCGGTCTATGTGGATGCTGAGAGCAGTACTGTGAGAAGGCGATTCAGGCACTCTGCGCCCATTACGCCCGCGAGGAGTGCGGGTGAGGAGGCGAAGGAGCGGAAGAGGGTCGAGGCGGAGGAGAAGAGGTTGGAGAGGCTTTATGAGAAGAAGGAAAGGTGAGTGCTGATCGATCTCGTGCTTTATATTGTGGTTCGATGCGCTGAACGCGGTGGGTAGGACGTGCGACCAATTGGATGCTCTCGACCGTAAACTCCGCGAACGCCTTAGGGGTCTCCTGGCTGTCAGCAAAGATTATAATACTCACATCCGCGGTCTCCGTAAAGTCCTGTCGTTGGACGACTCGGCATTTGAAATCCTCGGGGACGACAAGCTTCGTGCCATCATGGGCGACCAAACACAGATTTGGAACCGTGCGCGACGCTCGCGAAACCTCGACACTCCCCAGTGGCTTGAGCGACTTGAGAGGCAGCAAGTTGCCGTGGATGTTTATAACGATTTGCAAAAGGGACGATATCTCATTCCACTTGATGCGGCGGTTTGGGAGCAACGGGAGGACTTGGAGGATGATTTGAGAAGAGCGAAAGATGTGCTCGACAAGGCCAGATTTGTCAGAGAGGCCGCGAACAAACAACTCGAAAAAGAGCAAGAGATGAAGGACACTTGGGAGAGGCTCTTCTCTGAATCTGATGGGCGAGTGACTAAACTTGCTTTGGACGCGAGGAAGGTCGGAGATATGGTGCGCTATCCTGCTCCCGGCCTCTATTTAGATATTGACTTACGACGGCGGTGCAGATCGCGGATGGCAACAGACAAATTGCACTCAGTACTGAAGAGGCACCTCGTGTGCGACTATATGACATTCGTACCGCTCTACTCCGCTCGCTCTTTTTTATTCTCGGCATGATCAACTGGCTCTTCTTTCTTTTCGACCGCCTCCAGGATCCCTTTGGCAAGCCTGCTCACGTTACAGACGAACCACCTCATTCTCGACGCAAATACTTCAACACAGAAGACATGAAAGTGGGCGGGTACGAACCTCAAGCGTTACCCCCTGGATTCTTTCGAGGAAAATTTCGCGCGTGGGTCAGTCAATGGCTCTCCATCCAAGGGTTTGTTTATGCTGCACACATCATTCCTGTACTCCTTTGGACCATCAGCTGGTGGACGATGAGTTTTGGCAATTTTGTGGGGATGCTGGTGGCCGTGTACCTCGGATGGTACATCTTCAAGAGTGATACGCTGAAGATTGGGTTCCAGAGTCTGAAGGATGCGGTAAGATGGCTTTCCATGCCCAGCGAGACACCACGAGTGCATGCAAAACGACAGCAGTAGGACCAGAAATGAGTTAATTTATCCATGTAGATCAATTATTGCGCAATGTCTCGTTTGTGTCACTTATGAAATATTATTCTGTTTGCAAAGCGAGTTCAGAGGCCATTCATGCCGCAGCCATAGCCCATGCGGAAGGAGAGCGAGACCCACATGCTCATCGTCAAGCGGCTGCCATGGTGAGCGACTAGACCTGGATGTGGTTGGATGAGGAAGGAGTTGAGCGCTCGCACTGAGGACCCGCGCCTCCGGTTCATTGTCCTTTCACCAGGCTTTGAACACAGCCGCCACAGCCGAACAAGCGGGACTCGCAGCGCGAGTGGACTCGCAACTCGCAACGCGCAACTTGGACTCTTCCACGACCACGAAATGAAGGCCATCTTCGCACTTATCTCACTGCTGCTGCCCCTCGCACTCGCCCAAATCGACACCGAATGTAACAACTTTGCGTGCAACGCAGTCGAACAGAGCGCCTCTACATGCGAGTCGCAGGAGAGCACAGATCAGGGTTATGCTAATTGTCTGTGTAATGATGTACTGGCCTTGACTCATTTGATCTTCTGCAAACTCACGCATCGGGAATGCAGGTCCTCAGGGTGAACTGGAATCGCTGCGTCATGGGGTTTGTCTGTGCTTGGAATGGTACTGGAGTTCCTGGCGATCAGGTCTGCACTGCGGAGTACTGCATTAGAAAGTTTCCAGATAGCTTTCAGCCGCAAGCCATTTGTGGGTTCAATGGTATGAGCGTTTTACCTGGGATGGGAATATCCGCTGATCTTCAGATCGTTAGTGACCAGCAGTGGCATTCCTGAACCCAGCTCGACATCTGTCTCTGGCTCCACGGGTTCCACAGCCTCTACAACGGGCGCTACGTCTACGGGAGCTGCCTCCACTGCAGACACAAAAAGTGAGTTTATCTCCACAAGTTTGACAGGATCGTTGACGACCATGGCCTCAGCCCAAGTAGGCACGTCGACCACGGTCGCGAGCGGTGCTGCCTCGACAACTCCGACTCCTGGTGGGGCTTCTACCCTTGACATATCAACAGGAGTCGTCGTAGGGGTGGCCTTCTTTGTTGCAGTAGCGGTGTAAATCTTCCGAGTTTCTCTTGTAAACATAAACAATGTCACGTGTCTTTCACCTCTTTGGAACCCGCTTCCTCTCTCTCGTCGGTTGAGGACGCGCGCCTTTCGAACAGAACAAAATGCCAATAACTACTCTTAACCTCGAGACTGCCTCTTCGGACTCTATGTCGCGTCGGGCGTTGGCCCAGCTGTCACTCGCAGTTGCAAAGAGTAGACGGATCGTCGTGGTCACCGGCGCGGGTATATCCTGCTCTTCTGGCATCCCAGTAAGTATTAGTTTATTTTAGATCACCATACACGGATTTCTGGCGCCGTTGTCACGTCTGTGCTCGGCTCATCTGCTCCATCCGTCGAAGTTGTGCTCTTCACGCGTCCGGCGCACTGGCTCTATACTCCTCGCTCTCTAGGGTCACCAGGACCTGCTTTAGATTAAAGAATTGGGATTCAGGCCCTTTCGCCCACAAGCCAGCATGTTTGTCCTAATCGCCAGTCCTGTTCCGGGAGGGGGAAAGGCCCCGTCTTCTTGATCCGTCCTTATGGGTCCGGTGTTCATCCAAATTTGTTTGAGATGCCGCGGTGGTGTGTTCTGGGGCGTCATGGTTCGGAACCAGGTACAGCGTTCCATCCTGAACACGGGATGTGATACACGCTGCTGGAGTGTGGTCCGAAATGCATCTCACATGCCTCTTTGTCGACTGTTCGTCGAGGACTAAC
>Ga0307515_10009853_pt1 | contig 18410 bp, 20 predicted proteins | sample 17_EM_MG_FD_194513 | JGI IMG/M metagenome (GOLD analysis project Ga0307515, IMG submission 194513) | Populus trichocarpa ectomycorrhiza microbial communities from riparian zone in the Pacific Northwest, United States - 17_EM | ecosystem: Host-associated > Plants > Roots > Unclassified | place...
ATAAGCCGTAAGGCTGGAAGTGTGACTGTCCCTCGATCATCTCCTGCACCTCAATGATCCGTTCCTCCAAGGACGCGACCGCTTTCATGCCACCTCCTTCGGCCCATATATAGCGAAGGTTTTCGCAAAAAGATATATCGCGATAACAATTATGGTTGACAGACAGCAAGACGATCGATAGACAACACATATCGCGATAACAATTATCGCATAACAAAAGGAGAGAGCAAATGAAGACCAGGACCATCATCGCCGCCACGGCAGCAATCGGCATCGCATCCGCCACATCCGCCCAATCCGCTGAAAAGATCCCTGACAATCAGGTTGTCCGGAATGTCGTTCTCGTCCATGGCGCATTCGCCGATGGATCGGGCTGGCGGGGCGTCTCTGACAATCTCACCCAGAGAGGCTACAAGGTTACCATCGTCCAGAATCCGCTGACCTCGCTCGCCGACGATGTCGCCGCCACCAAGCGAGCGATCGACCGTCAGGACGGCCCGACCATTCTCGTCGGTCATTCTTGGGGCGGCGTCATGATCACCGATGCGGGCATCGACCCCAAGGTTACTGGCCTGGTCTATGTCTCCGCCCTGTCGCCGGATGCTGGCGAGACCACCGCGCAGCAATATGAAGGCTATATGACACCGCCGGAATTCGTGATCGAACCGACAGCCGATGGTTTCGGCTTCCTGAAGGCCGGCACCTTCAAGGGGGGCTTTGCAGCCGATACGACCGACGCGGATGCAGCTTTCCTTGAGAACTCCCAGGTGCCGATCAATCTGTCGTCGTTTGGCGTCAAGCTTGAGAATGCTGCATGGCGCACCAAGCCGAGCTGGGCCGTCATCGCTCGCCAGGACAAGGCTTTCGACCAGCGCATGCTCCAGGATATGGCCAAGCGTATCGGCGCGAAAGTGACCGAGGTCGACGCCAGCCATGCGTTGTTCTTCACGCAGCCGGGCGTGATCGCTGATGTCATCGACGAAGCTGCGAAGAGCACAAAGTAAGTCGCCAAGTGAAACCGGGCGCAAACAAAGAGCAGACGGCGAAAAACTGTCTGCTCGTCTCGCTAGGATCTGTCCACTGTATCCGATACCTCACGCATCGTCGCGCGGGACGCCGTCGGACCAGTCAGCATAATTCGCCCGTTATGCATCCGCCATCGGACCTTATAATTACCGACGTCTGCTTTCGGGATGCGCAGCTCCGGCCGATGTGATCGATTTGAGGGCGCAAAGCTGCCCGTCACCTAGTGTTTGTTGAGTTTCGGCAGGAGTTGACCCACTTTTTCATTCGCGTCAGCCCACCAAATCCGATGTAGCGAATTGTCCACAAACAACTTTATTCGCACGGAGCGGGTCACGGCGAAATGGAAAAATGGGTCAAACTGATCCGATAATTAACTGCGGACGCCCCAGGCCGACCTTATAGGTCGGTCCCGTTTCGGTCGCGTTTTTGGCCATGCTGAATCATGACCCAGCCCGTCACCCCTGGCGACCGTCTTGCTACGCGCTTACCCGCTTGGCGGCATCCTCGCGGCGGAGGAAGTCCTCGATCTCGGCCACCAGTTCAAAACGGCGTGCTGCTTTATCGTTGAGCGCGCGGCAGAACTCCTCCTCGGTGGACGTGGTGGAAATTATGTCCACGGTCTCGTTTTCCAAGATGTCACGAAGGAGATTCGTGAGCACCAGGCTCTTCTCGTGCATCTGCATAACCATGTCCTGAATCTTCACCCGCTGAGACATCACTCTGATCCCCGTTGCTGCTGTGCCTTCGGCTTCTCAACGGGTAACGTGCGAAATGGTCCCAATCAATTTTGGAAATCCACATTTGCGGCAAGCCTCACGCAAGCTACGCCGAAGAAGGCGATGGGAGTTGATGACCAAGTTTGCGTATTCTGCAGAAAATATTTTGAATGGCCTGTCTGAATGGTGATGCCGCGTTCGTCGTGCCGAGAGCAATTCTCCGAGAAGGCATGTCGGAGCTGCCCGAGATTAAGACCCGCCGCAAAGGCCGAACTGGAAAACAACAAATGCTGATTCCCAGCGAGGAAATGCTTGCTCGGGAACTCAGTGCAGCACCAGCGGGTCAACACTTGGAGATTGGCGTCGTTAGGCAAAGACTTGCGTCGAAGTACGGAGCGGACGCTTGCTGCCCCGTGACCGTCCAGTGGCATTTGGTGAACATGAGCCAGAATGATGGGGCACCTTTCTGGCGTGTAGTTGATCCGGACAACCCTTTTTCCCGGCGACTTGCGGGTGGGCCGGATCGCATACGTGAAGCTGGCGGAAGAGCGTTGAAGCGAAAAAATTGATATTGTCATTACCCAAAGTTGCGCTTCGCTCTCGCCACCCATCTCCATCGGATCTGCGCTATGGCGCAGTGGAAAGCCGCGACCCAAACTGTAGTTTGATCCGATTTCCAGTCCTTCAATCTCGCCTTCCGCCAACAACGTGACAACGCCGTGACGCTTCCTCGCTGTACGACCCTGGGAGGCCCCAGAGCACAGTGTTCTCATTGATTGGAGTCCGATGGGCTGTCAAAGGCTTTCCGCAGGTCCGCCGACAGGGGTAGTCGCATGTTGATGCCATTGGGTGGGATCGGCATAGTGAACCATTTATCGTATATCGCTACGATTTTGCCGCTGCTGTAGATTTCCGCCAGTGCGGCATTGACCGCATCCTTGAATTCCTTGTCGTCTCGTCGGATCATGAACCCATAGGGTTCGGGAAATCCAAGGGAATCGCTCGAAAGGGCAAAGTCTTCCGGTCGGTCCGAATTGGCAATCATCGCGGCAAGAAGGATACCATCCATCACGAAGGCCGAAGCGCGGCCTTCCGCGACCAATTTGAAAGCCGCCTTGTGGGTCTCGACAGGCATGACCGCAATATGCAGCCCGCGTTTGCGATTGATGGTGTTGAGCTGGCCGATATTGGTAGTGCCGGATGTGGCGGCAACGGTATGACCTGCCAGGTCGTCCATCGTTTTCAGATTACTTTTCTTCAGAGCGACGAACTGGCTGCCGGTGACGAAGTGGCTATAGGAAAATGCCACGCTCTTTCGCCGCTCGGCATTATTGGTGCTGGCAACGCATTCGATGTCGAATTTCCCGTCTCGCAACATGGCGACCCGGTTGCTGGGCGTGCGCTCGACATATTCGATCGCCAGCGCAGCAAGACCCAGTTTCTGCTTGAGCAAGTCCACCACCTGAACGCAAAGATCAGTCGAGTAGCCGGTAACCGTTCCGTCCTGCGTCCGGTAGGAAAACGGAATATCCTCGGCGCTGTAGCCGATCCTTATCACACCGCTGTCGGATATTGCCTTGAGTGTCGATGCCGGAGACCCGGCCGAGCCGTTTCCTGCGGAAACGAGGACTGCGAATGCGGTTAGTGCCAATAGTAACAATTTCGACATGGACATCTCCCGAGTTTCGGTCGCTTCAGCAGATAGTTCCTATTGCAGATATTCCTGCGGATTTGCGAAAGCCTCTTTCAGGGCGGGCGTCATCGGCAGGTTGAGATTCATGCCCTCCGGCGGGATCGGCGAGGTGAACCATTTGCCATAGATCGTCTCGATCTCGGGGCTGGTGAACACCCCTTTCAATGAGGCATTGACGACAGATTTGAATTCGTCGTCACCATGACGGATCATCAATCCATAGGGTTCCGGTGCACTGAGCGTTTCTTCCGAAAGCACGTATTTGGCTGGATCCTTGGTCTCCGCGACCATGGCGGCAAGCAGGATGCCATCCATGACGAAAGCCGAGGCGCGGCCTTTGACCACCAGGTCGAAGGATTCCTCGTTGGTCTTGGTCGGCATTACCCCGATGTTCAGCTTCTTCTCCCGGTTAATGGCGTTGAGCTGATCAATATTGACGGTGCCGGAGGCCGATGCGACCGAGCGACCGGCAAGATCCTCCAGCGTCTTTATCCCGTCCTCGCGCCGCGTGACGAATTGCGTTGCGGTCTGGAAATGCGGGAAGGAGAAGGCGACGGTCTTGCGACGTTCGGCGTTGTTGGTGGTGGCTGCACATTCGATGTCGATCTTGCCGCTCTTGACGAGAATGAACCGTGTCGCCGGCGTCGCCAGCATGTAGTCCACTTTGAGTTTATCGACCTTCAGATGCCGCTCGATTCCCTCGACCACTCGCAGGCAGAGATCCATGGAAAAGCCGATGACCTTGCCGTCGGGCGTCTTGTAGGAGAAGGGCGGCTCGGCCTCGCGATAGCCAAGCGTGACCGTGCCGGTTTCGGCAATTTTCTTCAGTGTGCTTTCCGGGCTCCCGGCCATCCCGGTCGAGGGCAGCAGAAGACAGGGAAGGACACATAAAATCAAGGTCAGATGACGCATTTCGCTTCTCCGATCGTGGTTCGCGGGCCGGACGGCGCGCTGGTTGGTCATGTTCCGTAGGTCGGGAAGGAGGGCTCTGCCCCGGTATCCCATTCGCATTCGACATCTTCAAACGGCTTGGGCCGGGCGAAATAATAGCCCTGCGCATTGGCGCAACCGGCAGCTTTCAGGATGAGCAATTGTTCCTCGGTCTCGACCCCCTCCGCCGTGACCTCCATATCCAGTTCGCGTGCGAGATTGGTGATCGCCCCGACAATGGCGCGTGAGATGGCATGGGTGGGCAGATCGGCGACAAAACTGCGGTCAATCTTGATCTTGCTGAAGGACATGTCGGCCAGATAGCTCAGCGACGCATAGCCGGTTCCGAAATCGTCGAGTACGATAGCGATACCCATGGCCCGTAGCGCTTCGAGCGCCTCCCGGCTCCGAACACCGGCCAGCATTACGGTCTCCGTGACCTCCAGTTCAAGCCGGGATGCCGGCAGTCCCGACAATCTGAGGGCCGCGATGATGGTCTCGACGATCTCTCCCTGGCGAAGCTGCACCGGAGACAGATTGACTGCCAGCTTGATGTAGTCGGGCCAGGCAACCGCATCCGACGCAGCTCGCTTCAGAACCCATGCGCCAAGCGGGACGATGACGCCGGTTTCTTCTGCCAACGGAATGAACCGATCGGGTGCGATCAGGCCGAGTTGCGGATGCCGCCACCGGACGAGCGCCTCGAACCCGCAGACCCTGTTACTGCCAATATTGATGAATGGCTGGTAATGAAGCTCGAATTCATCGCGCTGGATTGCTAATCGCAAATCCATCTCCAGGGCGTGCTGGTCCTGCACCACCATGTCCATGCCCTGTTCGAAGACGATCGACGTACCCCGGCCGGCAGCCTTGGCGCGATAGAGCGCAAGATCGGCATTCTGCAAAATTTGGCTGGCTTTGGTGCCATGGCGCGGCGCGCAAGCTATGCCGATGCTGGTGCCGATGACCACTTCGTGACCGTCCAGATGGAGGCCGGACGAGATCGTCTCCAGCAGGCGCGCAGCGAGATCACGTGCTTCTTGTTCCCCATCGCGACTGACGCGTTGGACGATGGCGAATTCGTCCCCGCCGAGCCGGGCCGCCAGATCATCCGGACCGAGCACGGCGGTGATGCGGTTTGAGGTCGTGGTCAACAGCAGGTCACCGCAGGCATGCCCTAGCGTATCGTTAACGACCTTGAAACGGTCGAGGTCCAGAAGCAGGACATTGAAGCCGCCCGATGTTTCGACGTTTTCCAGCGCCTCGTCGAGCGTGTTCATCAGCAGTGCCCGATTGCCGAGGCCGGTCAGCGCATCATGATGGGCCATATGCTCCAGTTTGACCGCCATGTCGCGAATTTCGCGCAGGCGTGCCCGTTCGACGACGGCCTCCCTCAACGCTTCGATCGCTCTTGCCAGATCGCCGATTTCGTCGCTGCGCCCCTGGAAGGGTGTGATTTTGTCGGTTACTTCACTGGCAATCTGCAGCGTCGCCTGAACCAGGGCCGGCACTGGGCTGAAAAGGCGTCTCGCCATGATCGTCGCCACTATGCCGGTGAGCGCGAGCACTGCCAGCAGCATCAACAGCGAATTGCGGATGAGCTCTTCCTGGGCATGGTTGAGATTTTCGGCCTTGCCGATGCTGGCGGCGACGGCTCCGAGAACTGTCCCGTCAGGGCTGACGATTGGCAGCAAGCCGATGTAGTGCTTGTCGCCGCCGATCGTTGCATAGCCCACCGCGAAACGGCCTTTGACGCCATCCTCGGCAAACAGAGGTTCGTTCTCAGCGACGAACGACTCGTCGGCGGATGTATTTCCCGAAGAGGATGCAACATCGACAAAGGTGCGGGACTCCGCATCATAGCGCAGCAGCCAGGTGTCGTTTTTGGTCTGCGCGGCAACCAGCGCAAGCACATCCGTCGGAGCGAAACCTGTATAGAGGATGGAATCGTCGTCGCCGATCGGCTGGCTGGTGACAATTCGCTCCACCTGACCACCTTTGTCGGTTTCGATGACGACATAGGTGTAGATGTTGCGCAGGGTGGCGCTGGCGATCTGGGTGTTGATACGCGCCTGATTGTTCCACTGCTCCTTTGCCGCATCAACAAACATCGACCAGCCGACAAGCGCGCCGACACTATAGGCCACCACGATGCCGCCGAGAAAAACGATGATGATCTTGAACAGCAGCGACCGCTTCCAAGCACCCGTCAGCGCGAAGAAAGATGTCCAACACGCTGGCGCGTTGCCGCCTAGGCTTAAAGCATGCTCGACACCGGCCGGGCCCTGCTGTTGGTGCATGTCATCATTCATCGAGCGCCATTCAAAGTGCCACCTGACGGGTTTTCGGAGAATATGCCGAGCAAGACAATCTCAAGCGCTGGAACTTATCCGATAGAGGTTTCCAATTGATTGACCGGGGCGAGAGGATCGAATGAGCGACTATCACCAATGGGCGCAGGACGATGTCTGATTTCGATATTCGATGACGGGCGATGACAGACCTTGACCAGCTTTATCTCCACCATCGTTCTCCCGCCGAGATCATTCCCCACGCTGTCTGGCTCTATTTCCGTTTTCCTCTCAACTTGGGCGCTGGTGCACGGATCAAATTTCAACAGTTTCCGCCTATGTGGCTGCGATCGAAAACAGCTTGATAGACCATCATGCCAAACAGACATAACGCCGCTCGCCGTCATCACATCGGCAAGATGAAGTTCAAGGTGACTAACTGGACCGAGTATGATGCGGGTCTGCGCCAACGTGGCAATCTAACCGTATAGGTGACGTCGGAGGCTGTGGGCGGTTGGGCAGCACCACTCTGCAAGACAAGCGGAGGCCAGCCGCGCTATTCCGATATGGCGATTGAGACTGCCCTGACCTCAGACCTATCGCGAGGCATTATCCGATATGGGCTGACAGGCTCGATGGGCCGACGGGGCAACCCTTACGACAACGCCAAGGCCGAAAGCTTCATGAAAACGCTGAAGGTCGAGGCCGTCTATCCGATGGCGTTCGAAAGCTTCGAAGACGTCACCGAATGTCTTCCACATTTCATCGAGGAGGTTTACAACAAACGCAGACTTCATTCAGCGCTGGGCTATCTCAGCCCGCAACAGTTAGAGGATCAACACATCCGGCACACCGGCAAAACAGCAGCCTGATCGATGTCCACCCCAAAGGGCGCACTCCAATAAGAAGTGAATATTGGGGTCAGACGCACTTTCGATGACATTTGATCATGATGGACCGACAAGGCGGGCTTGAAGGAGATCGATCTTCGCCCGGCCGTACATCTGCCGTTTCACCATTTTCAGTTTGTTGATCTGGCCTTCGATCTGACCGCTTGACCATGGCTGCTCGATAACATTGCGAATGGCATCGATGTCTTTGGAAACGCCGTTCCCAAAGGCGGCAATCAGGCTTGATTTGGCATCGCTGATCCAAGGGCTCAAATCAGAAATATTTCTCTTGCGGATCATCGTCTGGAACCGGTCAAGCAAAGTTCTCGCCGTAGCCAGTGCCGGGACACTCTTCTCGATATTTGCGACAATCACGGCGTCGGTCCTCGTCAAGTTGTTCCGGCTGGTGGTCATCATGCGGGCAATTTTACGGGCCGAAGGGACGCGTTGAAGGTCTATCAGGCGGAGGTGATCCGCTCGTCGGCGATGGGTCGTCCATTCGGTAACCACCCCCAGCGACCCTCTGAAGTCTCTCGCTTGCAGGCGTCTCCACAGTTCTGCGCCGTTGTGACAGCCCTCCATCCAGAGGGCGTCAGGGATCGGCAAGTAAGCTTCAAGGGAGCTTTCCCGAACACGGAACACATCGTTCTGAATGCCACCGGCAACCTTGCGCACTGTTCCGCGGCTGATACCGGTTCGTCGAACGATCTCCTTCAGTGAAAGGCCTTCGTCTTTCATTGCCCTGATGACTTTGTTGACCTCTTCGCGCCAGAGATAACCTTCATACTGCATGCGCTCTGCTCGTGTCAGAAGGTCGGGTTTGACCGTGGAAGGGCTCATCGATCGACGGATATCGCGCATCGATTCGCGGACGGCATCCAGATACGCGCCACTCGCATTTTCCATAAGATGCCAGCGATCGGCGACTTGCATCGTCTTCGGCAAAGCACGTGCAGTCGCCTCGCCGTAGCCACCGCCGCGATCTCGCGACACGACCGTGATGCTTGGATGATCGGCAATCCACGCTTCCACCGTTGCCATTTCCCGGTCGGGCAACAACGCCACGATGCGCCGCCTCTCCATCACAAACGATGCTGCCGTAGCGATAGTTGCGACGCCAGGCCCAGTCATCGATGCCAACGACATTCAGCGTTTCCGTTGGAGCGCGCGTGCGCCGACGGACGACGCGGAGCAAGGTGTCGTTGCTCACCGGCAGCATCAGTCGACGTGACAGCCGGGCTGCTGGCTTTCCACCAAGAGCATGGACCAGCTGATACACGAGCCCTTCAAGACGGACAGTGCGACGCGATCGATCGGCCAAAACGGCTTCGCCGAATCGTTCAGCAAATATGCGTCGAGAACACTGGGGCACGTCGCAGACAAACCGCCGCGTGATGATCTGAAACTCAACTCCTCGACCGGAGCACGGATAATCGCAAACCCGGCGGGTATATTGACTGTGAATGCGGCGCGAGGCGTGGCCGCAAAGTGGGCAGGAACCTTGCACAGCAGTTCCGCTGATCTTGAGCACAAGCTTGTCGCTGCTCAGATCAGCACTGTGAACGGCCATACCGGGAGGGACGAGAGAGGAAATCCGAAAGTTCGCCTGCATCGTGCTGATTCCTTTCCGAAAACAGCACAAATCCATCATGGAACTTCATCGAGATTGAGTCTGACCCAATATTGGACGCCGATTGACAAACCGGGTTTTAGCGAAAGTTATCGGATGAAGATCGACACATCGCATGAGCTTGCAGCACGTCGCAAGACAATCAAAACAGACGCCCGCCGATGATCGCGTCCCGCGCCCTTTCCCGGAAATCTTTCAGTTCTCCGATAGCGTGCTCAAGAGCCTCAATGGCATCGTGCTCGGCCAATCCTTCATCCTTGGCACGTTCGATCAACGCTTCCATTTCATAATTAATTTGGAGCCGGGAAATCTGTTGCTTCAGCTGTTTGCTTTCGTCGTCATAGCCCGCCAATCGCAATTCATTTGATCCAAAAACGACCGACAAATTTTGGATTTTTGCCAGTCGTCGCTCGCGTGGCAATCCACGCTTCATGCCCGTCGCGTGCGCTATAAAGACGTTTTTGCTCTGTCGTTCAAACCCTAATTCGGGTCAAAAAAATAAAAGAATTTGATGGATAACGCCCGGAACCAACCGGAACCTTCTTCGTTTCGAACTGTTTGCCTTTCGCGACTCCATGATCGTATGGCGTTTGTTTAATACATTAGCGGCGACACGATGCTCAAAGGCATTGCCGGAAACGATGGTGCCAATGTCGATTTATGAGCGCAATAATATCAACATCCGTGGAAATGGCGAAAAGGCAATTATGTTTGCCCATGGATTTGGATGCGACCAAGCTATGTGGCGGTATGTTGCTCCCGATTTCCAAAGCCGTTTTCGTACTGTTCTTTTCGACTACGTCGGCGCGGGGAAGTCGGATTTGCGTGCATATGATGCGGTCAAATATTCGACACTTTCCGGCTATGCCGGCGATGTCGTCGAGATCGGCAATGCCATCGGTTTGGAAAACGCGATTTTTGTTGGCCATTCGGTAAGCGCGATGATTGGCGCATTGGCTTCGATCAAATCGCCGGGCATGTTTGAAAGTTTGGTCATGATCGGCCCTTCGCCTCGCTATATCGATGACATCGGCTATCATGGCGGCTTCAGCGCGGAAAACATCGAAGAACTTTTAGAGTCGCTACAAGATAACCACATGGGTTGGTCGAGGGCGATGGCTCCCGCGATTATGGGCAATTCCGATCGGCCCGAACTTGGCGAGGAACTTGCCAATAGTTTTTGCCGGACTGACCCGGATATCGCCAAGGAGTTTGCCCGTGTAACTTTCACGTCCGACAATCGTGACGATCTCGACAAGATCACAGCGCGAACGCTCGTTCTTCAATGCAAGGAAGATATTATCGCCTCACAGGAAGTCGGCGAATATGTCGCCAGCCATATACCCAACAGCAAGCTTGTCATTCTGGACGCGACCGGGCATTGCCCGAATCTATCAGCGCCGAAGGAAGTGATATCGGCGATCAATAGTTTCATCTAAGATCTTTTCCATGGATGATGTGATCGATTTCGAGGATTTATTCGAGTGCGCGCCCTTCGGCTATTTGGTTTTAGATTCCGAAGGGCGAATCCTTGCCAGCAACCAGACGCTTCAGGAATGGCTTGGCTATGACGCATCGGAACTGAAGGAAAAACGTTTCCTTGACCTTCTAAATGTCGCGGGCCGCATCTTCTATGAAACGCATTTCGCGCCGATCTTGCGGATGCGAGACTTTTTCGATGAAGTCGCATTGGATTTTATGTCCCGTGACGGCACTAAACTTGCCGTGCTGGCGAACGCGAGACAGCGACGCAATGAAGACGGCGACCTGGTTGCCACGCGAGTAGCAATCTTTCAGGCCACGGAACGTCGCCAGTATGAACGCGATCTTGTTGAAGCTCGTAAGGCGGCGGAAGCGGCCCGCAAGGAACTCGCAAGCTTGAATGCATCGCTTACTGAAACCGGTCTTTTGCGGGATGAATTTATCGCGGTTCTTGGCCATGATCTTCGCAATCCGCTGGCATCAATAAGCGCGGGGATGCGGATGCTTTCGCGAGAACCTTTGGCGGACAGGGCTGTTGGTATTGTCGGGCTTGTCGAGAAAGCCACCGATCGAATGCATAGCTTAATCGACAATATATTGGATTTAGCACGCGGTCGGCTTGGCGGCGGATTGTCCGTGAAGCGGGACGCCAACGAACCGTTGGAACCAATTTTGCGTCAAGTGATTGCCGAGTTGCAAGCGGCGATGCCGGAGAGCATAATCCAAGCCGACATCAATATTGCCATTCCCATTAGCGTTGATCGTATACGGCTTGGCCAACTCGTTTCCAATTTGCTGGCCAACGCATTAACGCACGGCGCGCCCGATAAGCCGGTCAAGCTGGAAGCAATCGTCACTGGCGACACATTTGTCTTATCGGTCGTCAACCACGGCACGCCAATTCCGCAAGCGATTATCGAAAAGCTCTTTCAGCCGTTTTTTCGTGGCGGCGCCGGCGAAAGCCCGCAAGGACTTGGATTGGGGCTACACATCGCATCCGAGATCGCAAAAGCCCATGGTGGAATCTTGACGGTTTCATCAACTCAAGAGCAAACGGCTTTTACATTTTCGATGCCGTTATCGCACAACAGCGCCGCGCAATAATCGAGGCGGAAAAATACTATTAATTTCGGCAACCATTGTTTTTCCTTGGCGTTCCGGCGCTAGGAGAATGCATATGGATCAATTCAAAGAAGGCACGGAAGTTGTATATGACCCGATCACAAAATCGGTTATCTTGAGGCGCGGCAACCAAGTGGAAATGCTTCCCGGCCCATACGGCAACTATCAAGAAGCCAAGCGTGCCGCTGTCGCTCACATCCGAAAACTGACTGGCGAGGACGACGTTTATTGATCGTCCGGGTCGTTAGCCGGGTCTTCATCTTCGGAATAGATGATCTTCTGATTTTCAACGACGTCGTCAAGGGCCCAATTACATACCGTATTCTCGATCTTGATATGCCTGAGCAGGATCTGGATCGCGCGAATATTGCCAATCGCTTTGTGGATTCCAAGATTTTACCAACTATCTGCTCTTGCAAGACTCTTTGATTAACCCACGTTCGAGAAAAGCTTCGCGATTTCTGTCGCGAGCTGCGATTGACTATAAGGTTTTCCCAAACGCGGAAGATCAATTCCTGACCCCGGAGGTAATTCGGCATAGCCTGACGCGACGAGAATCGGGAGTTTTGGATGCAGTTTCCTCGCAGCCCGTCCGAGCTCAGCCCCGTTCATTCCGGGCATCGAAAAGTCAGTGATCATCAGGTCGAACTCGTGCCCGGCTTCGAGGAGGGCGAGGGCGGCGGCACCGGAATAGGCGTCTGTCACCACGTGGCCAAGGTCTTCGAGCATGTCGACGGAACTCATTGCGATCAATGCGTCGTCATCCACCATAAGAACGCGCAGCTGTGCCACGCTTCGGGACATTTCCGGAGGAGCTTGGACCTTGATTTCTTCAACGACGCGGGCCGTCGCTGGCAACCAGAGTTCCGCCGTGGTTCCGAGGCCAGGGGTACTGGTGAGCTTCAATGTACCGTGAAGCTGGACAGCGAGGCCATGAATCATGGAGAGACCGAGGCCGGTGCCCTTTCCCACTTCCTTCGTCGAGAAAAAGGGTTCGATAGCTCGTTCAAGAGTCTCCTTGTTCATCCCATGTCCGGTGTCGGACACGCTGAGCACAAGATAGCCGCCGGGCTCCAGCTCCTGGGAGGGATTGATAAGAATTTCCTCTCGCACGCCAATCGAGAGAGTCCCTCCTTCAGGCATTGCGTCGCGGGCGTTGATCGCCAGGTTGAGAAGGGCGAGTTCTATCTGGTTTGCATCGGCCATCGCCATTGGCAGGTTTGGGGGCAGTTGTTTTTCTATGCGAACATTCGAATCGATTGACCTCGCAAGGAGGTCATCCATGCCGTCGACCAATTCCGACAGATCGATGGGCCTCACCGTCAGGTCCTGCCGCCGCCCAAACGCCAGAAGGCGCTGAGTAAGTGCTGCACCACGCCTCGCGCCCCGTGTCGCCCCGTCAAGAAGGCGGCTTGCTTTCGGGTCAGCGACGATATGTTTGGCGAGTAATTCAAGATTCCCCAGAACCGCCATGAGCAGGTTGTTGAAGTCATGCGCCACGCCGCCAGTGAGCTGACCAATCGCTTCCAGCTTCTGGGACTGTCGCAACTGCTCCTCGGCTCGTTCACGCTGAGCAACTTCCTCGACAAGAATGCTGTGAGCTTTTTGCAGCTCTTCGGTACGGTGAGCAACTCGTTGCTCCAGAGTCGCGTTGAGACCATTGATTTCATCAAGCCGGGTGCGCGCCTCAAATTGCCGGCGTCGACCCTTCAGGGCCGACCGGGCAATGCTGATGAATGTTGTTGCGTGGAAAGGTCTCTCCAGGAACGTGACATTCCCGAGAATTTCCGACAATCGCGCCGCCGACGGATTTCGTTCCGGCCCGCCGCCTCTCTGGGTGAGAATGATAAAAGGAATATCGGACCACGGAGGCTGTTTGAGGAGCCAATCGGACAGCGCTCTCATATCGCCCGCGTGAGCGGATTCCTCGGTTAGTACAACGAAAGCAGTAGAATCGTCGAGTGAGGCGACGAGTGACACCAAGTCAGCCGTTGCGTTTGCGGCTATGCCGCTCTCTCCAAGGAGCGAGATGGCGACCTCGGCATCCCGACCGTCCGGCGCACATACAAGTGCGGTCGCATGAAGCTGGCTAGTAATTACCTGTGCCCTCCGTCGCGATCAATGGCCCGCCGACCAAAGTCGGGACGCCACGAAGAACACCCTGGAATTCTGACAAGGGCTTGCCCAAAGCCAGACCCGTGCCGGATATGCGATATTCCCGGATCGTGTCCTCGTGGCTCCCAGTACGCTTCTTGATCACCGACACGGCGCGCCGCACCTTTCCGGTTGCCTCGAAATAGCGAAGAAGCATGACCGTGTCCGCGAGATATGTCACGTCCACAGGTGACTTCATATCGCCGACCAATCCATGCTGAGCGACCGTCAGGAAGGTATTCGCTCCTTGGCGATTGAGGTACTGGAGTAGCTCATGCATGTGGAGAATGAGTGACTGCTCGTCAGGCATAGAGGCTTGATAACCGTTGATGCTGTCGATGACGACGGTTTTCGCACCGGCACTATCTACCCGCGCACGAACTCTGTGCGCAAATTCCCCCGGCGACAGCTCTGCGGCATCGAGCTGCTCGATGTGAAGACCGCCTCCGTCTCTCATTGCTTCGAGGTCGATTCCCATCTGCTTCATTCGCGTAAAGAGCAGGCCAAGCTCTTCATCGAATATGAATGCGGCCGCCTTTTCACCACGGCGGACCGCTGCGACCAAATATTGCATGACGAAGGTGCTCTTGCCGGTTCCGGCGGGACCGAGAACCAGAGTGCTTGAACCGCGCTCTATGCCGCCGCCGAGCAGCTCGTCGATTTCCGGAATTCCGCTCTCGACACGATCTCGTTCAAAGGAGGTCTTGTGTTCTCCAGCCACCAGACGCGGAAAGACCACGACACCCCCAGTTCGTATCGCGAAATCGTGGTAGCCGCCGCGATAAGCCTGGCCGCGGTATTTCAAGACACGCAATCGTCTGCGCTCCGATCCATAAGTCGGTGCGAGTTCCTCAAGATGGATAACCCCGTGAACGACGCTGTGGACCGTCTTGTCGTTCGCCTCAGTCGTCATGTCATCCAACAGGAGCACGGTGGCCGACTGGCGTGAAAAATAATGCTTGAGGGCAAGGATTTGCCTGCGATAGCGCAGCGAGCTCTGGGCAAGCAGCCTAATTTCAGAAAGGCTGTCGAGAACAATGCGCGTCGGCTTCACGCGCTCAACCGCTTCGAAAATCAGCTTCGTAGTTTCACCAAGCTCCAGGTCGGACGAGTATAGAAGACTCTGCTGCTGTCTAGCATCGAGCAAGCTTTCAGGAGGAACAAGCTCGAACACGTCGATGTCGTCGTCGAGTTGCATGTCGTGAGATGCTGCACCCTCTCGCAATTCCTCCTCCGTCTCCGAAAGCGTTACATAAAGACATTTTTCCCCGAGTTTGGCACCCTCAATGAGGAACTGTAAAGCAATCGTCGTTTTCCCAGCGCCAGGGCGTCCTTCCAGAAGAAAGACCCGGCCGCGCGACAGTCCGCCAATAAGAATATCATCAAGACCGGCAACACCCATCATAGCCTTTTGTTTCGACCCTCTTTGCATCCAACAACTCCTCAAGATTTCGCGCGCAATCCAAAGGCTTGTGCGTGTTCATGTGATCCGCACCTATGCATGAATTGATGATTGACCCGCCAGCGATGGCTAACGCGCACGGGCAGGAAAAGTTCAAAACAGGGTAGATGCAAACGATTCTTTGCGACCGGGCAATGCGCGCTCGGCGTCCCATTGATTATTGATCCAACACTGTTGTAGACGAGCGTTGGTGCGGGGATCCGCAAACGTGCGGAATTTAGTCTTTGATGTCCCGCTTATTTGGTTGCTGCCGTCGAGGCTTGACAAGGAACGGATTTGGGGCGTCCGCAGGCGAGCATTCGGTTAAGGAGGGCCACGCCGATCGCAGCCTCTGTCTGTTGAGCAAGGAATGACCGAGCACGCAAACGCGGTCCAATGACGCCTTTGTATCGACCCATCGCGGTTTCAACCAAAGCTCGTTTGCCATAACCGGTGGACGTCTGCCATTTCCGCCGACCACCTGCCTGCACGGATGCTGTGTGATCGTCTCTCCGGCAGCATGGTTGGGCGTTGGGCCGTTCAACCGCGTTCGAGCGCGGTGGAACGACGACCCTTGCGCCTGCGCTGTGACGTAGAACCGCGTCGTAGGATGGATCGCCATTATAAGCTCCATCGGCAGTGAATTGGTCGATCTCATCGTCGATCTGATCCAGCAAAGGTTCCAGCTGCGAGGCATCGCCCGTTTCCTGGTCTGTCAGGATATGGACAATAATCTCGACACTGTCGGCATCAACAGCCAAGTGCAGTTTTCGCCAGCTACGGCTGGACTTTACACCATGTTTTTCTTCCAGCCATTGGCCGGCGCCATAGATCTGCAGCCCAGTGCTGTCGGCCAGAACGTGAATGGGGCCATCCGCCACATGCCGCCGGTCGTTGCTTCTGGCCGATGGCTTCCAGGTTCTGGCCGGTCGGCTCAGCGTGGCGTGATCGGGCTCGGGCAAACCCAATCCCATCATGTCAAGCACCGAACGCAATAGCCCTTGCCTTGGCGCAGCCGCCGCCCAAACGCCATGCCCAGCATCAGCGTAGTTTCGATCGCCAGATCCGAATAGAGAGGCTGGCCACCCCGCGTCTTGGGGGTGGAGCCGCCCAGCCCGCCAGCGCGTCCGGCGTTATCCAAAGAGTCATGCTGCCACGGCGGCGAAGGCCCGCCTCATACTCCGCCCGGTTCGTCACCCTGAACTTCATTTTACTGATGTGATGGCGGCGGTCGGCCTTATGTTTATGCGGCATGCTGGATCAATAAACCTATTTTCGATCAGGCCGTATGGATGCAAAATGTTGAAATTTGATCCCTGCACCAACACGGCGCGATATACGAAAGAACGCCCGGCCGCGCCTTCGCACGACCGGGCCGGAGTCCTCATTCAGGGAGAAATGACGGCGGCATAACGTCGCTTCTGCCGATTGGGTTCCACCCGCGAAACTATTTGACCAAATTGCGTTAAACGGAGTTCGTCCCCGTGAACACCGGACGTGGCACACGCCAGGCACTCCATTCCGGCAAGTTTGAACTGCCGCCTATTGGCCGTCCGGGCTCGCGACCGGACCGACTTTGCATTACGGTAATCCAGCGTCTTGTTGTCACACGCGATCGAACGAGTTCACGCCATTTCCCAAAACGCCGTGAACTCGGCTCTTGTGACGTCCCTGAGGAGGATCGTGGAGCCATTGTCCAGAGTCAGCATCGTGTCATCGCCCCCATTCGCTCTCTTGGTTGAAATGATTTCCAGTTCTGGGAGCATTAGAACGTCCGTATCCTTGCCGATCAGGTCGAAATCAGTGATGACGTCGTGCCCTTTACCGTCGGCCGCGAGGAAAACGAATTGATCCTCACCGCCGCCCCCGGTGATGACATCATCACCCCGCCCGCCAACTATTGCGTCGTTGCCTCCGCGTCCGTTGATTTTGTCATCGCCGCGAAAGCCGTACAACACTGGATCCGCGACGGTCGAGCCGATGATATGATCGTCGCGAGTGGACAGCGCTTGCAGGAGTTCCAATGCGTCACCTTGCGCATACGCCTCCGCAAGGTTCGACGCCTTATATATCCCTTCGGCGACCACGAAATTATCTCCCTGGCCGTTGACAAAGACAACCTTCTCGACGGTGCCCGCCTTGAGTTGGTCTTCTGCCGTTCCTTTCAAGCCATCACCGAAGAAGATGATCTTGGCTCCGTCCCCGAGGGAAATCACTGCCCTGGTGTGCTGTCCATTAATGGACAGTTCCTGCTCGCCGCCGAATCCGTCAGCGATATTTGTCCCAAACTGAATTTTTGCCATGAATAACTCTCTTGTGCAGCCGTTCAGCGGAAGCCGAACGTGCGTTGATTACGTTCGACGTTGCAGGTATCGATGGCATGTTTCAGAAAAAAGTCGTTAGCGTGCCAACAATATTACGTTCGAGACATGGGTACCGGTGAATTGATCCATGCACGCCTTAACTAGATTGGCAGGCGCCTTAGAGCCTGTCCGAGAATAGGGTTGAGTGATCGGGCCGATGATGATTCCAAGAAGGTGTCTGAAGCCTGAATGGAAGCGCCATGTGGAACCCGACCACCCGGCGGCAGTATAGTCGCAATCAGCCACGATACGAAACCGACCTGACGGATGCAGAGTGGGCGGTTATCGCGGCAACGGACCGCCTGAGATTTTCGATTTCGGCTTTAAACGATTCCAACTGCGCGTCACTCGCCTCCAGTGGCCTGACGTCTGTAACATTGTTCAACGCCATACCGTGGCTGTCGACCAGCTGGGGGTTCGACCCTGTCGTCGTCCGTCATCTTCATCTCCCAAGCATCATTGTTCGACATTGAAGCTCCTCACTCTGATCAGGTGCATTCGGATCGTTGGATAGGTTGCCATCGCGAAACTCTTGAGCGCCCCGCTGTTGATTTGCACTGAGAGCTGACCCGGGATCGCGGGATAATATCATCGAGAATTGACCCATGTTTGAACCGTCCCTCGTGAATTCGAAGCGGGGGCTCTGGAGTGATCATCATGGAGTTATTGAGC
>Ga0307515_10009854_pt1 | contig 18407 bp, 23 predicted proteins | sample 17_EM_MG_FD_194513 | JGI IMG/M metagenome (GOLD analysis project Ga0307515, IMG submission 194513) | Populus trichocarpa ectomycorrhiza microbial communities from riparian zone in the Pacific Northwest, United States - 17_EM | ecosystem: Host-associated > Plants > Roots > Unclassified | place...
ACCGAGCAACTCTTTCCACAAACCCTCCATTTCGTCACCCGGCCACCCCCGCCGACGCGAGAGGAAAAACCAAGATAGGCACTCCAAAACATCCCCGTTCCGCGGTTTCAGCAGACCAACCATTATTCAATCGTTACCACTACATCCTCGGTGACACCAAACAAGGGCACGGAGGTAGGTTTGCCCAGTTTCCAGTGGTGACCCCCCCGCGATTCTCAGATCGTTTTCTCGTAGTTCATGGACCAATGTCCCACTTAGCGCGAACCTCGAGCCAAGCCACAATCGACGCCTCCCCCGCGCTCAAGAAGTGGATTGGGGAGGGAGAAAGCGACAACGATCACGAAAGTGATAACGAAACCGCGTCAACGACATCAGGCTCCAGGAGTTCAGCGACAACAATAGCTAGCTCACGCTATGGACCCTCGCCGCACCCTAAACCTGTAACACGTGGGGCGGGCCGTTCGAGTGTGCCCTGGGAGGCTGAAGCGCTCTACGGCCCATTCTCGCGATCTAACGACTTTGCAAGTTACGTCGAACCGTCGGCTCTCCCCCAAGAACTCACACGGGACGTCGAAATGGAAGACCCCGGCGACAAGTTCAACGATGAGGTCATGATTCATTACCGTGCAGCCCTTTCGTCCTCTGGGTTCGACCCAGACTCCGACATCACGCCCTCTACGTTCAACAACTCTCACATGCTACCACAAGATTCAATCGAGTTTGACCCGGAATGCCATGTGACAAACACGGAGGGGTTCGCCGAAATTTTTGCCAGAATGAGGGCTCAGGAAATGAAGGTTGAGAAGGGTTTCAGGAAGGGTTGTTCGAAGGTCGCATCAAAAGCGGGGAGGAAACCAGGAGTCGCGTCCCCACAACAGTCGGGGTCCGGGAGGACTATCTACAGTCCTTAACATGGCTCCTGTTTGCCGAATCTAGAGTTGAAGATTCTATGCCCGTTTCTTGTTAACCTTTCCTCCAGCTCCCAACCTCGTTCGTTGCCTGAGATCCAATCCCACGGGGGATTTATTCATATGCCATCCCATTATCCGTTGTTGCGTACATACATGTACACTAATCGTAGCAAGGTTGTCGGATACATGTAGGACGGGGGCGCCTGGCACGTCTCGAAATAAAACGAAAGATATGGTAAAAAAAAATCGCACGGGGAAGCGTAGATGATCATTTCCAAGGTGGGGAATGAACGCGAAAGTAAAGGTACAAGTCGTGGTTGTGAACCCGCCTGCGTGTGTGTATCCTGGCAGGGGTTGGGCGTGAGATTAAAAAGAAAATAACGATACAGGAAAACGCGCCACAAGAGTCAAGGGAGGAAATCATACGACCGATCTCGGCGAGGCCCGTGATGATGGTGACCCGAAGAGCTCCCACGATGGAGGTTCCGGTTCGAAGTGGTTTTCACAAGCAGATACAGTCAATTCGGGAACGGTTCCCGCAGTTGCGAGAGGAGCAAAGCCTTTTCCACCAGAAGTGGGAGCTGTTGTACCATTTATAGGCTGGTAGTAAAGTGGAGGCGGGGTGCAAACGGGAGCGCAGGAGACATCGCGGAGGGAGATCCAAGGGTCAACTTGCGGAGACTGGATAACAGAGTTACGAGACAAAGCAAATGACCTAGGTGAGGTCTTTTGCGGGGGCGAAGAGCCGTGTTTCAACCTAGAGGCAATCATGAGAACTTTGGAAATCGCGTTGAAATAGTTCCCTCTGGTCTCGACAGCGGAGCCAAAGAAAGCGAAGAAGATAAACGGGTAAAAAGGTCCTGACCAGCGGTTGAGCTGGATGCTGATGATGGACCAACGGTTCATATTCCACAAAGCTGCAGGAACGAGCTTGACACGGTTAGAGTTGCAGTTGGTTTCGTCCCAGCAAACCCATGGGTCCGGTAGTTGTGCGGTCGCATTAAGGGCCATCATAATGCATAGGAATGAAGCGGGGATGCCGGCGGCAACCCCGAGTGTTACCCGAGTGGCATGCAAAAAGAAGGTTAGCCACTGCCCGGTAGAGCAGTGTTGTGCCGGCACGTAGAGGTTAGTAGCCGGCTACTGCCCCTGTCAAATTATAGATTCTAGCCGCTACCTGGCGATAGCTTTCGAATTTTTTGGCGTGGCTTTATTCCCACGCCCTGCACACCACCAAAAGAAAGGCAAAGCCGTCTGGGAATGGGCTCGTAAAAAGAAATAGTCATGTACACACATCACCGTAAAGTACTCATGTGTTCAGAGTGAGAATTCACCCGCCGTATCATCAATTGCAACCTTGGCTCCCTCCTCACCAGGAAAACCTGCATCCAGCAGGTTATATACTTTAAGTTCCAGTTCATCTCTCAAGCTACATTGACCCGTCCTCTGGTGGTGCGAGACCCAATCAACTTGCAAAAAATTGGATAGATCTTCTGGTGAGATTTTTGCCGGTTGCCTTGCGGTTGGAAGATTTGGTTCTACGTCATCCATCTCCCCTTGTTGGACGAATTGATTGACAATCGTGCTCAACAGCAGAGGTGATCAATTGGTCACCGGTCATCCACAATACCATGCTCGGTATTTGTTTCGGTTGTGAGATTAGAACCATCTGGGTTCATCAGCAAATTCACGTGCGACTTCTAGTACTTCTGGCGCTTCGAGCACTTCTCACTGACTTCGGGAACCCAATTTTGTTTCAGTGTGCTTCGGAGTGTACTTCTGTGGTATCCCCGTCTACTTACAGAAGTTTTTTCAAAAGCGATGTATAAGTGGGGCGAAAAGTGGCCGAAGAGAGGTATAAGTCAATCAGTCAACTACACCATAACTAGTTCATACGCATGTGGATCAATAAAATGGTTTACATAGAATGCTTTGAATACATCTAAGGAGCGTGTGTAATTAAGTGAGTGGTCCAAACTAGAGTTATCGAAAATGGGAAGGAGGTGGGCAGCACGGATTATGCGGTCGATGCTGATGACAGACATGTTCCGCCATCCGGAAATGAATTCAGGTTGCACGATGTACATCCCATTATCATGGTCGGGTTCGTTGCGCCACAACCTGTACCAGTGAACAAGTGCACAGGAGTGAATTTCAGATCCATAGTTGAAGGAGAAGAACGAATAGACATGTGCAACCCGCAGGTTGCACATACCAATTTCGGGCGTGTCATGCGTTGCCACATAGACACAATCGTACCGGGGGCCCGGTATTTCGCCCATTCCCCAGTGTGATACAGCCCGGACAACTTCATGGAACATCCCACCAGGGCCACATTGGTTACTCGGGGCATAGAATATTGATGTTGCTGAATTATATGTGCGGATGCGAGAAACACGATCACCAGTCACAGGACATTCGTGAGGTGACAGTTGGTGTGGCGGTGTCGTCGAGTGTGGGTTGTGGTGATAGTATAGATACTTCCGAACAAGGAGATTGAGATCCTCTTGATGGATAGCGGCACCAAGTAAACGGAGTGAAGAGTAGACTTTATCTGGGATGAACTCAATCAGATGTTCAGACAGACTCGCGGTTTGAGCTTACTGGCAGTCTGAGCAAGAGCAGTTACTCGATTGATGGTTGGACAATCAACCGGGCCATTTTCCGTCTTGTCTGTGACCTCAATTATAGGCACACAGTCAGCCCTGACCCGGCGATCAGGGAGCATCCCTCGCTCAACGAAATCGGCATGTGCTGCGGCGAGTTTATCGAGACGCTCGTTGATAAGGAGCATCTGCTCCATAGGGTTGTTCCGGCTTGAACGGCGCCATGGTTGCTTCACAAAAGGGATGTGGGCAGACTCCGTGATCGATGAGCAAAGGCCGTTTGGTGCGCCGAAGTTTTGGACATGAGAAACGTAGTGTTTCATTGCATGCTGCCGTGGAAGTGAGAACCCATCCCGGACGCCGAGCCGTTCAAAAACAGAGCGGGCTGCATGGAATCTATCGAGGGCGGCTTGGATTTTAAGGAGGTCATCCTCGTCCAGCACATTCCTATGAACAAGATAGTAAAAATCCAGGAATGCGCCGAACGTTTGGACGATCTCCTTTGGAACAAAACCCTCGATTGCGGACATCCAGACCTATGGTATTATGAGGCGGGGGAGTACATGGCAGCAAAATCAGTCGGTTACCTTCATCAACGCCTTGGAGTCATTCCCAGTCCATTGGCTGAAGTTTCGGCCATCCTTGAATCGGCGGAGTCCTGGAAAGGGAGGTGCGAGTGAAATTCTGTGGGGTAGAATGAGGAATGTCCACTTGAAGTGCTGTGGGGACCAATTTACCGGCGATCGACAATGTCCTTGATTCGCTTTGCATCACGCGCAGTGTGCTCATTCTCAATGTAATCAATCACCCATTGGACGAGGTGGTCCTTAAATGTCCCCTTGATCAGTTGGTGGAGGAGATCTGGGGACAGCAATTCATAGATCTCTGCCCGGGGAAATGCCTCGGTAAACGTCTGTTGAATACTCAAGTGAGAACGAGACAGTGTGACGGTGGTGATTCTGTGAAATACCGAGATCCCTTCAATAATACCGTAATCCTCCCGTAGCTCCTTGTATGTAAATGCTTCCACTGATGCCAACTTGAGTCGTTCTGTACGAGGAAGTGCACCTTCTTCGTCGAGGTCCGTCCGATGGCCGGTGCACCTAAAATACTTTAGTGATGTTACTAGTGGAAAAGTGAGCGAGATATACTTTACACACCAGCCGCTGACAATTCCGGCAAGCAGAACCTGCTCAGGGTAATCAGCGATATAAGGACCAAGCCCATATATCGCCTTCCGGTATTGACCGTCGGCACACTTGACAACCTCTGGCTCTGACATATAGGGCTGGAGTCGTTCGAAGATATACGTAAGTGACGTGTGAAATAGCTGTTTCTTGAAGTTCCGAAACACCACGGTGTCAGTTGCTTCCTGACCGGCTGTACGAGTGTCAGTGATGTAGCCAAGAAAAACCAAAATGAACTTACTTTTGGGTATCGCCAGAAACCCAATCAGGATAAGGGCTCCCCGCCGAGCACGCCGAACCTGGTTGTGGACATTTCCGACAGACAGATAGAGGGGATGATATTCGTTTTGTCCTGTTGCTACGGAGACAACAGTACCATCACTACCCGCAACTGTTGGGACGAACATGCAGCCGTGAGTTGAAGGGTCCTCTGCAATAATATCCTATGGTTCAGTTAGCAGAAACTAAGAGAATTTTCGTAATCCACCTACTGCTTGCCTCCATGCCCAGTTGCCAGACATGAAATTCGAGAACTTGCGTTTTCCATCGATGAAGATCTGATGGGGACTGTAATTGATCTCGCCGTCAAAATCTTTGTTTGCCAAGATAGCATGTATGATCTTGCAAGGATCACGGAACCACACACGGTATTCCTTTGTCATCCACGTGGGTGGGTTAGACTCCGGCAGTTCGCCAGGATACTCGAGGGAAAATGTTTCCCAAGGAACGTGTCCAAGGTCGATTGCGTCGATGGTATTGAGGATATCTTCAGCGTTCCGAAAGGGTCGTTCACCGCCGAACTCCGTGGCAAAATCCTCCCAGATTTCAATAAGCTCATTTGTGTTGGCCTTGGACATTTCCGCCTTCTTGTAGGTAAACTCGGCAAAGCGAAAGTGTGCTCGTGAAGTGAATGGGGACCAGTCACTTGAAGATATTGGTAGGGGTGGCTCAGTAGGCGAACCAATACCAATAAACACCCCATCTCTACTGCATGGTTGACCTATTTATACACGGTGAGTGCAGAGCCTGCACGGCACAAATAGGTTCATACCGTTCAAGTATGGGTGTGGAATGCGAGTCGGAGTGGGTTGGGAGAACCGAGCGAAATGTTTCTGAAGAAGATGCTTTGTGAGACCACCCTTTGAGAGGAATGTCCTTTCGCATTCACTGCAGGCAAAGCGCTGAGTCTCTCGTCGGTCAGACATGTTTGTTGTGGGTAATGGGGAGGTGGGTTGGGTCTGGTTTGCCGAGCAGACGCGAGTGTTCCATGACACTGGGGCAGACGGCGATCAAAAATGCGGAATAAATCGAACGAAAATCCTACAAATACCTACACTCTTTCCTCAACATCACCACATCCATTCAAAAACCGCATGCCCCCTCGCACAGACACTGTGCCTCCCCCAATGGATGGCACACATGCAAGGCAACTCCGACAACGAAAACTGCAGAAACTTACACCAGGAGCACCAGACCTCCCTCGAGTACGACGAACTTCTGCCGAAGTTCGTGCAGAAAAGGAGAAGAAGGAAGCTAAGAAGGAAGCGGCTGGGGTTAAGACCAAGGCCGCCAAAGCACGGGTGGAGGGGGTCAAGGAGGCTTTGCGTCGGGAACAGGCTGCGGAGATTGACCCACTGGCAGAACCAGCAAAGAAGGCAGGGGCAACCCAGGTGCAACGCAAGAGTGCTCCCAAAACCAAAAGTCGAGGTTCGAAATCAAAAGCAAAGTCTCGCACCACCTCTTCGATGATGGAAGCTACTGTTAGCGATAACATGGTAAGTATTTCTGTATTTGGACATCAGCGACTGAAATACTGACTGAGATCCTCTAGCCAGGAATGGAGAGAGAGGCTGGTATCCCTGCAGAAGAGCATGGTAGCGACGCCATGATCGTTGATGAACCAGAGGATCCAACGAGGCTCGATGAAAATTTTCAGGCTCCCGCTGATTTCCAGGATCGGAAGAGTCGTCTTATGGCTGCCCTCCAGCGTCATCAACCGCTATCGAGCAAATCAAAAACTAGCTCTAGGTAAGCTCGTCCATCTCCTTGGACATTTCAAACTATAATGAACTATTTCTACAGCGTGCCCAGCGGTTTGTCCCTCCCAAAAGCCACCGCATCTACAATTGTGCACAAACCTCGTGGACTCTCGAAAGGATGGTTCGAAAAGGAAGGACCAACAGCGGCCACCTCCAATAGCCAGAGCCTCCAATACACGCTACCTGCTAGCCCGGTGGAGGTCCATCGCCCTGAACACCCCTTGGCTTCGAAAGAGCCCCAGGTTTGGTCGCACTTTAACCATGCCTATTCTTCGCTTTGACAATGGACCCATAGCTCTCAACGACACTTATTCATGTCAAATCACATGCTCAACCCGTGATGAAGGCCAAGAAGAAGGAGCGCACTTCGCAGAATGCACTCGCAAACATTCCAGGACACCTCAAGGAGCGCTATGTCATTGACTTTCAGCCGGCCTTCATTCACGCCACAATCACCATCTCCGCAGATCCCTGGGCAAGACTTCCAATTGACGATGTCCAAGAGTTATTTTCTGCGATATTCCCCGAGGTCACCCACGAGATTGAATTCAGTGATATCTTTCATTCTCCGGTGCGTGCGGCAGGCTACTTTCCCCTCGCGTTTTTTAAATCATATTCTCTAGGCCAAGCAACTGGCAAGTATGGTCCGAAACCACATCAGGGAAGCCGGGCTTACCGCCGTTCACCGCACGATGGAAAACCAATCTCCCACTGCATGCCAACACCTCGCAGTCAAAGCTGAGAAGTACGGGAAAGAATTTCCCTTCATTTACCGTTATCATGAGGTGACGGATATTCTTGACCGCCACGCAGAAGGTGGTGAGGCCGTTGTAAGTCATTTCTGATGACCCTCACAGTACCTCATTCCAACTTATCATTGCGTGCAGCGCCGCGAAGGGCCGTGGCTCTCTCCGATCATTTGCGAGACACTCGTCGCATACTACAACGAGGTTGAGCTGAGCCTCCCAGAACCCTCCTTTGGACCAACGACTGATCTCGAGGTCAACGCCCCCATCGGGGCCTATGCTCTCTGCACTGTCGCTGTATGTATACAACATATACCTTCCCTGTCTACCATTCAAGCTAACCAACTTCACAGGTACAACGTGCTCTGCGCACCTACTCCACCGGCGAATATGTTGCTACCAAGGAGAGATTCGAAGACTTCAAATATGGGAAGACTACAAGAAAGATTGTCAGCTTGCTCCAGGCGCAGAATTACCAGACATGGAACTCAATCTTTGCTCAGCTCGCGCGAATTGGGGAGGATATGAAGAAGCGTTCAAAGAAAGCACGAGGTGCTTCTCAGGTAGCAGCTGAGGACGATTCCGATGATGAGCTGGAGGTGCTCCCATCGAACGTGCAGGCCTAGGATCCCATAGCTACTGTCCAGTACCTAGAAACCGAATGAACAATCAATTTATTTCTTGACCTTGCTTTTCGTCTGAACTTCGCTTTTCGTCTGAACTTCTTCTCGTCCGAACTTTACTTCTCGCCCGGCTTGTGCTTGTCAATGGACTTCTACTTCTCACTCGACTTTACCTTAGTGCGCCGGCTTTTGGAACGACTTTGGTGAGACCACTCTCTCTGGACTTCAAACTCGATCAACTTACGAAAGTAGGGACTTGGCTTCTGAAAGTGCACTTCCGGGGACTTTCCCCCACTTCTGTCGCTTTCTCGCACTTTGAAAGTGATCGGTGCATTCCCTGATGTCACTTGAGGACCCGACAGTGGATCGACCATCTCAAAACGACGTTTAAGCCGATTTTTCATTTCTTTGTGCATGAGGCGCTTGTCAAGAACGTGAACCTTGATCTCTGCAAGAGTTTCAGCTTTGGGTGATCATGGAAGTATGCTCATCAGGGTGCACGAGAGCTAGGATGGATTTTCCCTGGGGTCTGAGGCTGTGGGGGGGATGGTTTGGAGGATGGTTGACAGACATCTTGGATTGCGGTAGTCCAAGTCATCAAATATACGTTACAGGCCAGCCTCCTGTACTACGTACACAGAACTGATCCTTATCACTGGTGAAGCATCCCATTGGCCAGGTGCGCAAGCGCTACCCGAGAAGGCCGAACGGCCGGTGGACACTTCACCGTATGACTACAACCAGTAACCTCTGCTGGCGATACTTAGCCGCAAGCAATGGGTTATGGGCAGTGCCGGGCCAACACTGCGTTGATTTGATGTAATTGATCTGAGCTGGAAAAAAAGGGGAATTGTGTGCAGCCCGGCATTGCGCGCGCATGTCTACGATTCCATTGAAATAGGCACTCAACAACTCAATCGGGTGATCCGGAACACAGATTGCTTCCCAACCGAGCTCTACTGATCTGGAACGATTAGGTAGTGGGATTACAAGGAGTACTTATGGCGGGGGTTTCACCGCAAATCTTCCTTCAGTCGTTTCCTCGACCCTTCTCTCAGCCGGTCCTCTCCCTCCCGTCGTAGAAGATCAGCCATGAAGTTCGCCTCTCTCCTCGCTTGCATCTCGTTCGTGTCTTCCGCCTTGGCCGTCTACGTCACTTCCGCCGACGGTACACAGATTTGGGCAGAGTCGACCGGAAACCCGTCCAAACCGGCCGTCGTGTTCATCCCCGGTTTCTCTTGCACCTCTCTCGCGTTTGACAAACAGTGGGCGAGCTCTTTCATGAAGACTAATCTGTTCATGGTACGTAGATAATGCCCCGCCGGGCCTTCGATTATTAGGGACGTTACCATAGAGCTTGATCAGTTAACCGAATTTGTATCTCCGTTATGGTAGGTCCGATATGATGTCCGTGGTCAGGGAATCAGCGGCCAGCCTATGAATAGATCCTCCTACTCGTCTCAAAACCACGCTGCAGATTTCAAGGCCGTCATCAACTATTTCGGAATTGCGACGAAAAAACCGATCTTGGCTGGATGGTACGTCTTGGAAATCGCGGCGTTATCACTTTGAATTTGACCGACTAGCCGTAACCCGTGATAGGTTGTGTCTGGAACGCCCGAAATCTGTGTGACCGGAAGCATGAGTTTCATTCTGAACGAACGTTATGATAACCGATGGTATACCGCAAACAGCCAAAAAGTATTCACTACAAAATAAATCAAAATAAATCGTAGCGTCTCTAAAGTACGGAATCCATCCTCGATAATAGACTCGTGGCCAGTCCGCCACTGCGCAGTGATTCTAATAACTTAGTAATACCTAAATCGTCAAATAGTGAGCAGGTGACGGACTGGCCACGAATCTACCTCGATTGTAAGTCTCGATAGTGATGGGCTCATTTTTGGCCGAAAGATATCCCTACCTTGACTCTCTGCTTCCGCCGGGGGCTGGGTCCGGCACCGAGGGACTGAAGCCGGTCCGATGCGTAGTGCGAGAGTTAAAGCACTCGCCTTGGGTTGTGTGGACTAATGGCACAGGCCCAAGGAATCTTACCGATTCAGTATCAACGTGAAGAGTCCTCGAAGCTCCCACAGTTTTCGTAGCAAGGCGTTAGCGGCACGGACGAATCCGCAGGTGATTAAATTGGGCGTCGGTTTGCCTACTTGCAGCCTTTCGAGTCAGCCTCGTTCCGGGCAGGAATGCCTGGGCGATAACTCAATGTCCCACGGCCGTAACATACCGCGAAGAGTATCACTGCTTCCGCCCTCCGTTGATTTCTCCAAGAGCCGGTGTAGGCCACTGTAGTAAGGACAGACCCGATCCATCTGCCCACGAAGGTCGTGCCTCAGGGGTGGTGCACAATACGGCCGTCGGACAACAGGTAACATTTGTCCGCAAGTGAGGGCCTGCACTAAGCATCTGTCGCCAACGTCAAACTTCGAAACGGTCTCCGGATACCCAGTGGCATTGCTGCGAGTTCTGCAACGGAGCCATGCTTACGCTGAGGCGTGCAAGGGGTTGGGTCTAGGACGAAAAGACCAAAACTCTAAAATGTGTCTGTCAGCTATTTTCGAATGCAAACGTGTCGCACGCGCATACGTCCACCGCATCCCACCAACTGAATACCCCCAGCGAAAGAACTGAAATGGACGGAACAAACCCCCCGAGTCCCAGCATCGTAGTGATGGCAGGCACGTCAGCAAAACCGAAAACTGCTGATGAACACATATTTGAAGACCAACTCTGAACCGCAGATACCGAACTACTTACCGGCACACGACGTTACTTCTCGTAATCATCCAACTCACGATCAAGAACGCCATCGAACATCATGCATCAACCTGCGCCAGTGTCGCAGTGATCTCACCTTCATCGTTTGCTCTAACGATCCCACGAGCCAACAGTGCAAATATTTCCCATGATTTCCAGAGCAGGAAGCCCCATTGTTCGTTAGACAACCTGTTGATCCCGGTGGGAACACGTTTCGACCAATGCGACGGGCCACCCCAAAGGACATTCGATGTGTCACCACCGCGGCCAGGCCGCATTCCTGAAAATCCAGTGCGGCCGCCGGGGCTAGTGCTGTCACATGTAGTGAGTTAAATAGCCAAAGGACTTCAGGCGCTGGATGGACTCTCACCGGTCACCATCTGATGTTGGACTATCATCGGACAAAGCATTCCGCTTTGCAATATGGCCGGAGGGCTGCTGCCCGACTGCAACTCCCCGTGATGACAGCAAAATTCCTATGATATTGCCGTTATTGCGTTGAAGTACTGGTATACGTAGTGCGCGAATTTTTTTGTTAACTTACAGATAGATTCGGATAGCCCAATTACTAACATGGTGCACGGGACCCAAGAGGGGTGCAGGAAATGCAGGAGATATACTTATGAGATACGAACGGCCTGCGGAGATAAAAATACCGAAGGAGAGAGACGATATACTGATACCGAAGTGATACCGGAGGAAAGAGACGTTATACTGATACCGGTTTGTCTCAGCCAATGAGAACCGTGGGAAGGTTATACTTCCCTTGTACTTTTAGATTGAACTGTGGTTAATAGGTCTATGGGAGGTGTGATCGCCGCTGACGTCTCCACCTACTATGGTCCGGAAATCCTCGGCGGTGTCATCCTCATGGGTTCGTTCCCTCATTGGAACATGCAACCCACCGTCGTCACCCAGTATATCCTGGACTTTATCCCGCGACTCCTGGACCCATCCCTCGCTCTGTTCGGACCCACCGCCAAGGAGTTCGTCGAGTCTTGCGTTGCTTACGGGGATAGGTTGGATCAGGGAATCAAGTACAGCTGGATGGGTGCCATTGCTGGTCAGCATCCAGATGTCAGGAATTGGTCCATCCCGCACACCCAGAACGAGACTGCTCTGATGGCCGTCAGCAAGACGATCCCTTACCTCGTATTGCACGGCACCATGGACTACTACGTCGAAGGAGTGAAGCTCAGGGCCTTCATGGATACGAACTTTGGGAACTTTGTGTTCAGGCTCTGGGAGAACACCGGCCATGCCTCGTTCTTTGACAACCCCCGCGGGTCCGATGTTGAGATTGTCGCCTTTGCCAAGAGGCTCTGTAAGGTGAGTTTTCCTTTTTTTGATGTTTTGTTTTGGTGTGCCGTTCTAAATCATGCTTTGCAGGGTTGGACCACTCTCAGCGATAGCCCGGATGGTGTCATTTACCCACCGGACGCCTGAGGTTCCTACCGTAGGAGGTAATTGTAGCATTCGGGAACGATCTTTGTTGGATTTCCATCTGTACGCCATCATTTCTTTCGCTCCACGCTTGTCTCTCTCAAAACTACCTTAGCTATCAACTTGTTCATGACAATGTCTCTTGGATTCACTCGCACTACATCCAAACCCCGATATGGTCTAACCTTGAAAGCTTCTAGCGAGTTTATACAGTTTTTATGGAAAAGTTGAAACGATCTAGTTCCCAAGTCTCGTTTCGTGCTCTCCGCCTGCTGCCGACTCGGTCACCACCGTAGCCCAAGCAGGAACCACTTGGAAACCCGCGTCCGCTTCGAGCTTCTGTTCGACTATGGGCACGACCGCCACCGTTTGCAATCTGACTTGAATTGGACGTTCGAAATTCTTACACGTCTATCAATGCTGATCACACTCAGATTCCAAATTTTGGGGTGGGTCCCCAGCTGCAGTCGCGGGTATAGTGGTTTATCCATGTATTCCTCAACATCGCCGCGAAAGCATCGAAGAGTGAAGTCGTCAGCAAGCACTGCGCGGTCACGATTTCCATGGGAGGGCCCGTCCAGATAATCGTGAGCGGGGAAGAGAGATCCCTTCATGGCGTGGATGAGAATCCGCGTATAGATGGTCATCAGCTCGTTCCGGTCGGGTTGCAGGTTGGATTGGACATTGATAGTGAACGCCCAGCTAACCGCTGAGAACAGACTGGTTTGTGGATTTCCGACTCAGTCTTCAACACTTTCAGATGGGCACTCCGCGACTCGCGAATATAAGGGAGGTGTTTAGGCCGTCATCGTATTTCCTTGTGCAATCGTGGTCAAATTCCTTGGGTTCCTTGTGATAAACGGCGAAGAAGTCGACACGGGCATTGTTTGTTCTCGACTGTTGGAAGAATTCCTTCACTGGGGCGGCATAGATACTGCGGTTGGTCAGGGTGCAGCTCCTAACAGAGGGTTAAGATGCAATGCACCATTTCGGATCGACCTGGATGAGAGAATATCCTCCCCCTTCTTAGTCTGCTTTCATCGTGCGTGGATATGAACGGGGGGTCGCCGTCACTTGGCGCCGAGTTATCGCAGGCTTTCATATACTAGCCTCGTTGATTCTGTCATTGTCGCTGGTTCAACACGACATCTCCAAGTTCGCCCCCAGAAGTTGGTCCGCGCTAGACGATTAAGCTTTAAGGGCTGCGAGGCAAGTGAAATACGAGGGTGGAACAAATCTGGTGGAATGTGGGCTCTGTTTCCGTTTCGGGGGCAACCGTCGGACCGGCTCGATCATGCCGCCCGCACGGCGCACGCTCACTCATCCCGAATGTTGATGTTCCCACAGGTCCCCACTTCCCATTCAGCCTCGTCGGAAGTTGGTCCGCGTTAGACGATTAAGCTTTAAGGGCTGCGAGGCAAGTGAAATACGAGGGTGGAACAAATCTGGCGGGATGCGGGATCTGTTTCCGTTTCGGGGACAACCGTCGGTCCGGCTCTTTTCTTTTTTTTTGCTTGTCGGACCGGCTCAATCATGCCACACGTGCGGCCACGCCCACTCATCCTGGGTGTTGATGTTCCCACTTCCCGCTCAGCCTCCTCGATGAACGACTCCCACGGAACGCCATGGTCAAACCCCGCACGCACTTTCTGACATCGCCCAGTCTTTTGTCTGACCTTGGTTGCCGACACGGCCTTCGTAGACGTGGCCATGTCGGGAACATACCGGTGTCGTGCTGATGTCAGACCACGGTTGAAGATAAGTAGCTTCCAAGAGAAGAATATCGATTCAAACATGCAACCATGTTCCACACCACACGGTGTAACCTCTGATGCGGACGTTGCAGTCTATTCTAGCCACCCTTGGCTTTGGTTTTGTCCACGGACAATATACCCATGCCGGACTCCTACTTAAACGAGGACTCGTCTAAGGTGCATGCATCTGATTTGCAACTACATCCCTCTCTCCCTCTCTCCCTCCCTCTCCACCGTTACCCGGTATTTTCGACGGATACCTTACTATGGACGCCCGTAACCGAGCAATACTTTCCAAAAACCCTCCATTTAATCGCCAGGCCACCCCTGCCAACGCGAGGGGAAAGACCAAGCCACACATTCAAAAACCTCCCATCCCGCGGTCTCAGCAGACCAACCATTATTCGATCGCTACCACTACATCCTCGGTGATACCAAACAAGGGCACGGAGGTAGGTTTGCCCAGTCTCCAGTGGTGACCCCCCGTGATTCTCAAATCGTTCTCTCGTAGTTCATGGACCAATGTCCCACTTAACGCGGACCTTGAGCCAAGTTACAATCGGCGCCTCCCTCGGACTCAAGAAGTGGATTGGGGAGGGAGAAAGCGACGACGATCGCGAAAGTGATAACGAAACCGCGTCGACGACATCAGGCTCCAGGAGTTCGGCGACAACAACAGCCAGCTCACTCTATGAACAATCGCCGCACCCTAAACCTGTAACACGTGGGGCAGGCCATCCGATTGTGCCCTGGGAGGCTGAAGCGCTCTACGGCCCATTCTCACGATCTAACGACTATGCAAGCCATGCCGAGCCGTCGGCTCTCCCCCAAGAACTCACACGGGACGTCGAAATGGAAGACCCCGGCGACAGGTTCAACAACGAGGTCATGATTCATTACCATGCAGCCGTTTCGTCCTCTAGGTTCGTCCCAGTCTTTGACATCACGCCCTCTACGTTCAACCACTCTCACATGCCACCACGAGATTCAATCGAGTTTGACCCGGAATGCCATGTGACAAATACGGAGGGGTTCGCCGAAATTTTTGCCAGAATGAGGGGTCAGGAAATGAAGGTTGAGAAGGGTTTTAGGAAGGGTTGTTCGAAGGTCGCATCAAAAGCGGGGAGGAAACCAGGAGTCGCGTCCCCACAACAGTCGGGGTCCGGGAGGACTATCTACAGCTCTTAACGCCGCTCCTGTTTACCGAATCTAGAGTTGAAGATTTTATGCCCGTTTCTTGTTAACCTTTCCTCCAGCTCCCAACCTCGTTCGTTGCCCGAGATACAATCTCACGGGAGATTTATCCATATGCCATCCCATTACTTGTTGTTGCGCACATACATATACACTAATGGTAGCAAGGCCGACAGATACTGTTGAAGCTAACACACTCGTTAGCGAGACATCCTCAGCAAAGATAAAGAACTGAGGAGCGATACATGCGAGCGACTTGACTATATACTGAACAAGTCCGAGTCACCCAGAACCTAATGTCCCGTTAAGGAAGTATATACCATAAGCGGAAACCGAGAAGCGTCATACTTCAACACTCCCTCTCGTTTTAGGTTTCCGATTTGTTACCGGAGGGAGGAGTGAGGTGCGCAGCGACCTCTTGTTCTTCTTCATCATCCTCGTCATCTTCACTTGCCTTGTCCTGATCCAAACCAATCGCCTCTATGTGCTTACTGAAAGCGCCTGCCGAAATAGACTTCGTAAGAATGTCGGCTGAGTTGTTCTCTGAGGCAACCCATTTGAGCTCAGTTTGGCCTTCAGCAACCCGCTCACGGATGGAGTGGTATTGAGTGTCCAGGTGCTTGGCTCGTCTGTGGGTTTCTTCGGCCTTGGCTATGTTGAGAGCAGCCTGCAAGTCGTACCAGATGTGGATCGGTTTGTCGAGGGGAAATCCAATCTGCTTGTAGAACTGGAAAATCCATGCAGCCTGCTGAGAGGCGAGGTAGAGAGCAATGTACTCTGCTTCCATAGTTGAGGTGGTGACTGTGGGCTCCTTTTTGCTGGACCACAAGAAAGCAGTTCCTCCAACATAGAAGAGGTAGCCCGCAGTGGACTTTTGGTCCGAGGTATCACCCGCGTAGTCAGCATCAGTATAACCGTAAGGCCTGATACTAGTTCCAGCAGGGTACCATTCGAGGTAAAAGTTTTGAGTGGTGCGTAGATAGAGGAGTACCCTGTCGACGGCACAGAAATGATGAGGTGAGGGGTTAGACGAAAAGCGTGCCAGCTTTCCAACAGAGTAGGCCAAGTCTGGTGGAGTGCCTAGCATAAGGTACATCAGAGATCCAATCATACTCTGGTATTGTTGCCTGTTGGCAGGAACAACAACTTCTTTTGGTGCATCGTTGGGAACCAGATCTTCGGAAGCGGGTAGGGGGGTCAGAACCGGTTTGCTGTCAGTGGGTACACCGAAGCGATCCAGAATGGTCTGGACGAAGGCGCACTGATCGATCCGGAGCTTCCGGTCTTCTCCACGTTCACGACAAATACGTAATCCCAAAAAGAAGGAAACGTCACCAGTTGATGACACTTCAAAGGTCTCCGGGAGGAACCTTTCGAAGTCATCCATGAGACGCTTGTCGCCTAGAGGCAGGGGGTCATCCACATAGACAGGTACTATGAGGGTAAGGGTTTTGCCACCAAATGGAACATGTGCGATGAAGGTGTGTGGGTCGTTGGTTACCTTTACCAAACCAAACTTTTGAAGAATGCCTGAGAGCATCTTGTACCACTGTCACCCAGCTTGTCTAAGCCCATAGAGAGCTTTGATCAGAAGCAGGACAAAACCTTCAGGGATGTCGTATCCAGGTGGCGGATCCATGTAGATCTCCTCTTTGAGATCACCGTAGAGATAGGCGGTCTTTACGTCGAACTGTTTAACCTCCCAGTCCTTCACAACAGCTAAGCCGAGCAGAAGGCAGATGGTTTCCAGCCGGGTGATGGGAGCGTAAGTCTCGTCGAAGTCTAGACCATAGACCTGAGAATAGCCCTTCGCAACCAATCGGGCCTTGTAGCGCACAGGGTTACCGTCAGCATCACGCTTCGTGCGGTAGACCCATTTGCAGCCGACAGTCTTGCGTCCTTCGGGTAAAGGGACTGCCTTCCACGTGCCCATCTTTTCCAGAGAAGCTATTTCCTCAGCCATTGCCCCTTTCCAGTTGTCAGAGTTGGTCCCCTCAATTGCCTGCTTGTAGGTAGTCGGATCACTGGGTTAGTTGTCCTGGACAAAGAGCTTAACCGAATTGAGGTATGCCACGTCGAGCGCTGCTCCCTCTGGTTCGGTACTCTGTAAAGCAGAAGCTTTCGCTTTACCTTTACGTTTGGATCTCCAGGCTGGGGGTTCCGAATCAGATTCTTGGGGATCTGGATCAGGGGCAGGCGTTGATGGCCTTGATAGTGACGGTGTCATCACAGGGGGAATGGGAGGAGGTGGAGCAGTGACATTAGGGGGTGCAGATGGTCCGGCCGAAGGCGCAGGAGTTGGAAGGTGAACGGATGGTGCAGGAGGGACAGTAGTGGGGTACAGGAACTCATCGTCATCGTAGTCACGAACACGAATGTAGTCCTGACTTGTAGGAGGAGGTAGTTTGGAGGAGGTGGCGATCGGCTCAGTGGGGACCTTTGGTAGTGTTGCGGCAGGCTTGTTTGGAAGTACGTTCTCGTCGAAGCGTACATTCGCACTAACCACGATGGACCTAGTGACGGGGTTCCAAAGGCGGTAAGCCTTTGAACCAATCTCGTAACCGACTAGGATCATCGGTTTGGATTTGGGATCCCACTTCTTGCCTTGATCGTTGAATACCCAGGCACGACATCCGAAGATGTGCAGATAAGAGACGTCTGGAACTTGCCCAAACAGAATTTCATAAGGAGTCCTCCAGCCTAGGCTTTTGCGGGGGGCGCGGTTAAGTATGTGCGCAGCCGTACCCATAGCTTCAGCCCAGAAGCCTTTGGTGACGCCAGAGTGTTGCATCATTGCACGAGCGCCACCCAAGAGGGTTTGGTTCATACGCTCGGTGACTCCGTTTTGTTGGGGGGTTTGAGGTGCTGATGTCTCACGGTGTCGCGCATGGAAAATTCCAGGTTGAATATTAGTTGAATATCTGGCCAGAGAAGCAGCAGAGGAGTCAGAACATTGGTAGGATAGGATCATGTGACAAAAGGTTCTCACGCCTCAGTCACAAGTTACATGGTCAGTAGTTATTTATAGGTCACATGTGATCGTGGGAACTTACTTTCCCACGGTCTGGAAATGTATAAAAGACCAGCCCTCCTGCCTAATTAGGAAGGCAAGCAAATAGTACAACTTGAACT
>Ga0307515_10009855_pt1 | contig 18407 bp, 13 predicted proteins | sample 17_EM_MG_FD_194513 | JGI IMG/M metagenome (GOLD analysis project Ga0307515, IMG submission 194513) | Populus trichocarpa ectomycorrhiza microbial communities from riparian zone in the Pacific Northwest, United States - 17_EM | ecosystem: Host-associated > Plants > Roots > Unclassified | place...
TATAGGTATATACTAACCTATATATAGGTAAAAATCCGCTTAATAGGTGCAGCTTCTAATACTATTATTATTTATAATAACTTTAACTACCTCTAATAAGTTTAGTATTAAATACTTAGGGATACTAGGACGTTCTATTCGCGTATAATTAGCAAGCTTATCTTTAGTATAAGTATACCTAATAGTGGGCTTTGACAGAGTATACTTCGTGCGGATATTTTAATTAAGTTCTTAGATATTATAGAGGCTTTAGGTAATTTATAAGACGAGATATAGAAGTAGATCTTAACAGCTTTAATCTATAAAGCCATTATAGAGGCGTACCTAGGCCTTAATATATTACTTAGCAAAAACCTACGGTTTAAACATCCACGTATGCCTTCTATTAATGTAATACCCGCTACGCGGATATCTAGGTTTAACCTAGGACCTATTATAACTAGAGAGGCTTTTATATCTAAAACCTATAAGGTACTAGACGATATTTTTTTCTATTAAATAAATCTATAACGTACCAATAAAGTATTTAAGGAGCGACTGTTTCTGATCTATAGTGATTAAAAGACCGTAAAGCTTATTTAGTTATGTTAGGGAGAACGTACTAAGTTAATATCCGCCTATAATAGCCTGTGTTAGGCTTTACCTATTCTAGCTCTTTAGTATTTAAAGCTAAACTACCTATATATGGTTATATAGTATTACTATAGTGGTAAGCAATTAGCTTAAGAGTACTCTACGCTATATACCTATATAAACTACCTAGGTTAAAGAAATATCCTAGCCGAGCGTACGCTGTTTTATTATATGGAGGAGCTAATTCTCTATAGCTTTAACGCTTATATTATAACGTTACTCTATATTTAGATTAAGGAGTCTTATAACACTAAGTCGCCTATAGATATTAAGCGGTACCTTAAAAGCCTATCTTCGCAACGCCTATTAGTAGTGGTTGAGGATATCCGTATAGTGGTTTTTGGTTAGGAAGTCTTTTAGGCGGCTAACTATACTAGCCAGCCTATAGAACTACGGCAAAAGGGTTACCTTAAGTAGGTTGGTAGTGCTATATTCTTATAAACACTTTCTAAGCCTGCTGATGCAGAGTTTCTAACGTATGTCCGCTTTTTATAACTGGTAGAGACGTATAAGGTCCTTAAGCACGCTATTAAGTTTGCGGATATTGGCCTGCTTAGCCGCGTGCTCCCCCACATTTGTATCTATTTCGCAGGTAGTTAAAATAAGAATTATCTACTAGAGATATTACGTTTCTTCTAGTTAACTTTAATAGATGCTTATTCCCCTAAGCTCTAGCAAGCTATTCTAGTAAATAGTTTAGTAAATATCCGCGGTAAATAGGATAGTTATTATCTAATAGATCTCGACAATAAGCTACTTAATAGGGAGCTAAAGCAGCTTATGCATACTTATAGTAATTCGATATTTAACCTAAACTTACTCTTTCGCTAGAGTATTTATATAACTAATTATATAGGGCCACTACGTGTAAAGTTTAAGATTATATTTAGTAAACGGATGTCTACTTAATATACTATTAAATCTCCTATAGCGGATATTTAATTGCTTGCTAATGCGATTGCCGAAGGTTCTATTATCTGCCGTTAGGCACGGCAAGTAAAAATAGAAGCGCCGCCTCTACTATAACTAGGTATTAAACGACTTAATCAATTTGCCCTTAATAAGTTCAATTTATGGCTAGGCGGTGATCTTTCCGCCGTGTTTAATGAGCTTAATCTCTATAACAATAATAATAAGCTAGATAGCTTTGTACTCCCTACTAACTTTACTTAAACCTAGCTTTAACCTACGTATAAGTTGCTTAATAAGTAATATAAGATATTAGCTATAAGCTATTACTATAACCATTTAATATCCGCTATAGTTAGTAGCACTAGTACATATTCCTAAGTAATTGATATTATTAATTAATTAATCTATTTAGTTCCTAGGCTGCGTTTACTAGGGGTGTAGGGTATAAAGGAAAGGGGGGGCGTCATCCTAATAGATATTAGCTACTATAGTTGTAATATCCGCTTAGCGGATATAAGGTAAACTTACCTAGTATTAGCTAACCCCGCCTAATATTAACTAACCTTGCCTAATATTAGCCCGCTATATACTAATTAGCGTTGCCGTTAATTTCCTATAGTGCTCTTTATATATATTTGCCTCTATTTAATCGCGCTAACTGCCTTTGCGGTACTAATAAAGATATATCTAACTAGTGGGTTACTAGCGGTATAGATATATCTAACGGCTGGTATAAGGGTAATAATAGAGGAGTAGGAGCTAGAGACCTAAGAGTTAGTAAAGGTATAGGTATATCCTCTTCCTAAGTTATTAGCAAGAGGTCTATGGCTAACTGTTAACTAGCCTATAATATATTAGCGCTATAGTGAGGCGCTAATATTTTAAATCTTCTATTTAAAACCTGCGAAGCCCGTATAAGAGCCTATAATAAGCGCTTATCTGCAGCAGCGTGCTACTCTAACGCTTAGGAAAACCGCTCTAATATCTGCATAATTAACCTAGAAGAACCTAAGAGTTACCCTATTTTTTTTTGTTTTTACTTTTATTCCTTATCTACTAAAAGCTTAATAAGGGACGGAAGCTCCTTACTAAGGATATTAGGATCCCACTTAGGCATTACTTGCCTTAATAATGCCGTATTTAGAACTTACCCTATATTATAGAGGTGATAAAGCTGCTTATCTGGTATAATATAATTAACTATAGGCGTCTATAATGTATCCTAATACCTAGCCTTCGCCTATTATGTAAACTACTTCTGTATATTGCTTAATATAGGCTTCTGGCGGGTTTTTGTAATATCTACACTATGGCTAGTGCGGATATTGTACTCGCAATCTATAAATATTGCTAGGTTGCAGTTACTGTAATATAAGTCTTTACTAATAGTAGACTGTGGGTCTCTATAGTGTATAAGTTATATTGCTTATAAGTATACCTAATCCTTATTAACTAGCTGCTATAGGGTAAATGGTAGTTTACTACGTAACTGCGCATTAGTTAACCGCTTCTTTGGGCGTAGGGTTAGTACGATAAGCTCTTTAGGTAGGCGTACTATAGAACTACTAGGGCTTAACCTACGCTTGCTTCTTGTATCTACTAACTACTTAGTACTAACTGACGCTATAAATAAAGCATCGCCCGCAATATCCGCAGTTTTTGCGTTTTGTTGCCCGCGGATATTATTGTATAGCGCGCTTACGCGAAGATCACCTATATACTAAGGTTATATATGCTTAGAACCACCTAATTTATTATAAGGACCCCGCTAGCGGCTCTTAACTATAAAGATTGCTTCGCCTAAGAGGCCTTCTCCTTAGCCTGCCTGGCTAAATTACTATGCTAGTATATTACAGGATTTATGGCGAGGTATTCTATATTAGATTAAACGGTAGATATCTAGGATATCTGTACCGTATGCTACTGTATCTAATATAACGAAAATTCAAATTCGAGACGTTGGGCGCGCGTATTCGGCGTATAAGCGGTCTTTATTAATATCCGTAAGCGTTATATAGTAGCTCTATACCGCTTCTCTAGCAATAGTAGCATTATAGCCGCGATAGATTAACTAGCTGCGAATAGTATTATAATAGGCAGCTATCCACTCCTTAGAATTAAAGAAGATAATTATCTTTAGAATTAGCTAAAGTTAATTAAACTATTAGCGGTATGTTTACTGTGCGGATATTAAGCGGCTTCTTAATTGCTCGCCTTCTTCTTAGTTATTATTACTAGCAGTATACAAATATACTAGAGTAGTAGCAATAGTAAAGTAAAGAGCTTAAAAGTCCTTCTTCTCTAGCGTGGTTATAACCCTTTATATAATCTTTAGCTCCGGCTAATTAATTAGGGTTTTAATAACTTATATATTAGGTTTAAACCTAGCTAGCTTATATATAGTCCAAAACATAAATGGGTCTAGTGTTGCGGTATATACAAACTAAGGCTTATTAACTAAGACTAAATATACTTTAAAGAGTTATATATACGCTATACGGAAGGTCTCTCCCTAATTAGTAAGTAGGTGTACTTTATTAACCACTATAAGGGCAATATAGGAACGAAATATTGGGTTTATTAGAACCTTATATAGCTTATTACTAACTAAAAGCTCTAGGGAGATAAGGATATATATATAGCTGCCTATGCGGATATCCTTAATTAGCTTAGCGGATATTGTTTTCTCCTATATATAAATAGGTTAAATATAAGGTAGCTTTATAATCTTTTTTACTTACTCTAACCTAATCGCGTTAAGTGGAAGAATAATAATAATAACTGTATTAGGTATAAGATATAGTAGTGCTTATATTATTATACTCTTGCTAAAAGACGTCTTTTGTGACGGCTCGAACCATCGAACAAATGTCTTGACAGAGACTTGAACGAATGCTTGCAAGATCAAGCGAACGAATGCTGTATTACGAAGATATTAAGCTAAGGAGCAAGAGAAGGTGGTGAGGCCACGTCTATATACACACGCCAAGTCTTAAGCGAACCCCTGACTAAGTGACGCGCTCCAGCGCCGTCACATCTTTGCTACAAGCATAAGATCTCACTGCTTAAATATTAGCACCCTTAGGGCCTTAAGCTACTCCGTATAACCGCGGTATAGATATATCTCCGCAATAGCTTTATCTAGCTTACTTATTTAAAGTTTATAAGAGCTGCTTATAAGCTAGGGTAGCTCCCTCTGTAGGCTATATAGCCGTAGAGACCGCTAGGAATCTATTTTAATATAATCCCTAGCCTATTGCGTACTGCTAGCTTATTAATCTACTTAACTGGCTTATGGTTTATAACCTCTTTGCCTTATTTGCTTTAATAGAGGTATTAGTAGATAGTGCTTAAAAGCAGTAGAGGGAGAATAGAGGGTTAGATAAAGGTAGGGAGGACTTAAACGCGTTATAATAGATAGATCTTAATAGGTTTTAATTATTAGATTATAGATATAATAGATAGAGAGTAGGTGGTTAAGATTAATGTGTTATTAGTGCGGATATTGCTAATTATTTACTTTAGTAAACCGCGTTACAGCTATTTTAAAATTAATATTAGGAATGGGAAGGCGGGGAGACTTCTTATATAGACTATTTAATTCGCCGGAGCCTAGTGTATAATTAATAGATTTTTTAAGCTGCCTAAACTTGTTGTAAGAATAAGAAGTAAATATCCGTAATATTAGCCATGCGGATATCGCGACGTGCTTTATAAACGTCGGCTAAAGTGTCTCAGACCACATAGGGACAGATGGCCTAAACTGGTTTAGTGCCATCGGGCCGGATTTATCCGGCGTCCCATGTGGTCTGAGCATGCTGAGACAACATTCCCGTGATTTACTGCCCCACCACGTGACCTGTTTACTTACCTCGGTCTGCAATTGTTTCCGGGTGCTGGCGATAAGTGACGTTCACAAGCCGATGAGCATTCCACATATTGCAACCACCACCTAGCTCTCTTTCTCCTAAACTAATCAATATTACTTTCTCCATATGCGTTTCTACAGCGCGCTTCTTTCCTTTCTAAGTTTCATTGTGCCACCTTTACTAGCAATTCATCCCACTACTTTACATACCACCCCTCCTTTGGGCTTCTGCACGTGAAACCACCTACATTTCGACTCACAGGCCCCTCCAACATGTCCCAGACAGCCAAGACAGCCGCTGAAAAACTTGAGGAGTCCACTCAGAGTGCTCCGAATAGCACGGCTGCGCAACAAAGCGACAATGTTGCCCACGCCCTTGCTGGAGCTGGAGGAGGCCTGCTGTCCATGGCTCTAACGTAGGACATCTCGACTAGGTACTCTCCTATCTTGCTGAATGCCTTCGTAGCTACCCTCTCATCACTCTTTCAACGCGCGCACAAGTCGAATCCAAGCGCGCCCAATCCTCCACCCTTGATGCCGCACGCCGCATCGTTCAAAGAGAAGGCTTCGTCGGACTATATGCAGGGCTCGAATCGGCTCTCTTCGGAATCAGTGTCACAAACTTTGTATACTACTACTGTTAGTAATGGAACACATAATGGAGCGTGAGCAAGGTTGACTGGAGTTCATAGGGTACGAATGGACCAGGGCTTTCTTTGTGAAAGCGGCCCTGAAAGCCGGAAGAGCTTCCAAGAAGCTAACCACCATCGAATCTATGATCGCCGGAGCCATCGCTGGTAGTGCTACTGTCATGCTCACCAATCCTATTTGGGTAGTCAACACTCGCATGACGACACGCAAATCCGAATCAGATGAGCAAGTCCTCCCTGGCGCAAAGCCTACGAAGGCACCATCTACCATCGGAACACTCCTTTCCATAATTCGCGATGAGGGCCCGATGCGGTTGTTTGCGGGTGTCATGCCTGCTTTAGTCTTGGTCATAAACCCGATTTTACAATACACTGTCTTTGAACAATTGAAGAATATGTTGGAGAAGAAGAGACGGGTCACCCCCACCGATGCATTTTACCTCGGCGCTCTTGGCAAGCTCATGGCGACTAGCATCACATATCCATATATTACAGTTAAAAGCAGAATGCACGTTGCGGGTAAGGACCGGCCGAAGGAAGACATGCTCACAAGTTTTTGCAGGATTATTAAGGAAGACGGCTGGGCTGGTCTCTACAGAGGTAAGCAAGTTCCGTACGAATACCTTATCGTCTTCAGATTCTAATGTGTGATAGGCATCGGTCCAAAGGTTACCCAAAGCGTCATCACTGCTGCGTTTTTGTTCGCTTTCAAGGACGCTCTGTATGCCATGACGGTCAATGCCAGGAGAAATATTGCAGTGAAAAAGGCGTGATAGGCCTGTTCCACGCAAAGCGGTGGAGTAAATTCTGTCAGCTTATTTTAAATGTAGTCTAGCATTGGGAAATCCAAAATGACTCATTGATGGTGTATGATTGTTGGGTAAGCAGGAAAATGTAGCCGCATCTAGATAGAAGAGGTTGCATATTAGGACTACATAAACGAAACGGTTGCCAATTGGCTTTGTATATACGTATTTCAAATATTGAACCAAATCAATTCCCTCTGTCCCATTCTGCTGCACATGTAACCTTTTGCCAGGCCTCTTGCATGTTACAGCGTGGACGGAACAGGAATTTATTCCCGAGCCGCAAGAAAACGCCAAAGCTTACAGCATTGGCAATGTTTCTCCTCCTCGACCCACATCCTACTGTGTACTTACCGCATTTGAACATGATCCCAAGGGTTCGAGGAAATATTCTCTGCATAATTGCCGAGTTGGTCGACGGCGGGGTGATGATGCGTGATGAATCCATTCAATTTATCCAAAGAGGTGCTCAGAACTGACCTGTAGATTTCCTATACATTGTTAAACGCTTTTGTGTCATCAACCCGGTACGAAGGCAAGATATACTCCCGGCATCTTTTAAAGAAACTACGTCTCCTTACCAACCCTCAATTGCATGATAGAGAAGCAAATTTTGGAAGCAATGGCGTCAAAACTCTACACCATCCGCTGGGGAATTCTAGGTACCACGACCCCCCTCCTAACCTCCTCATTTGAAACTCTAGCTAATGCTCAGCAGCAACGGGAGGAATAGCACAAAGTAAGCCCCAATCGCCGTACCTACGTATTACCACAGCGAATCCCTAATCCGTGTCCTCACCAGCCTTCACCAAAGACCTCCTTATCGACCCCTCGACTCGCGACGCTAGCGACGTCGCGCACGAAGTTGTCGCTGCCGCCTCCTCAACCTCCACCTCACGCGCGGAGCAGTTCCTTAAAAACTGCGGCTGCTCATCCTCCGCGAAAGCGTACGGCTCGTACAAAGAGCTAGTCGCAGACCCCAACGTTGACATCGTCTACGTCGCAACGCCACACTCGCACCACTACCAGAACGCACGGCTATGCCTTGAGGCGGGAAAGCATGTGCTGTGCGAGAAGGCGTTTACAACAAACGCGGCGCAGGCGAAGATCCTGGTTGAGCTGGCAAAGAAGAAGAATCTGTTCTTGATGGAGGCAGTTTGGACACGGTATTTCCCGCTGGCGAAAGAGGTGCGGGCAATGGTGCAGGAGGGGAAGATTGGAGAGGTGAAGAGAGTCTTTGCGGATTTGAGTTTTTGGAGTGACGTCGAGAAGGAGTTTGGGACGGAGAGTCGCATGGTTAAGTTGGATCTGGCGGGCGGTGCTTTGCTGGATCGTAAGGAGCTCCTTGTCCCCTTCCACCCCCACTGAAACTACCAACTATACTCAGGGTGCTTATGTCGGACTTTTTCTTGGCCTGATGCTAATACGATTCTTTACGTAAACAGTCGGCATCTACAGCATCACCTGGGTCTTCCAATTCCTCTACCACCTCCAACCCCCCAACCAGCGCAAAGCACCCACCGTCGCCTCCTCAATGACAAAGTACTCCAAAACAGGCTGCGACGAAATGACATCCATCATCATGACCTTCCCACCCGCAGGCACGCACGGCATCGCCACCACCAGCCTCCGCGTAAGTCCCTCAACCACTCCTCCACTCCCCTTCCCCAAAAAACACCATAGCGACTTACCGAACCTAACACCCGCCCAGGTCTCCCACGACCCGGACTCCCAGAGCACCGCCGGCGCCCCGATCCGGATCCAGGGCACGCTCGGCGAGATCCAGGTGCAGGGCCCGGCCTACCGCCCCACAACCTACACCCTGATCCCCGCAAAATCCGACGCGCGCGGCGCGCTGGCTGACTTCCAGCTTCAGAGGGTCACGCGTGATATCCCCGGTCACGGCATGTTCTGGGAGGCGGACGAGTGCGCGCGCTGCTTGCGGGATGGGAAGCTGGAGAGCGAGGGGCTGTCTTGGGAGGAGAGCATTGTTATTATGGAGACGATGGATGAGGTGAGGAGGCAGAATGGGCTGAGGTATCCGGAGGCTATTGAGAGTACGGAGTTTCCGCTAGAGGGGTTTTAGGGGGTTGGGTGAGGTGGTGGAGGGAATGGTGCTATATGAAGGAACATTTTGAGGATTTAGAGTCAGTCAAAATCAATGTGTTGGATGGTGCAAGCTTGGGTGTCGTGTACTATATTGTGCTAAGTTAAAGCAGCTGTCTAACTCTCCTTCGATTCTGAAGGCCTGGGAAAGGGCCCCTGATGCCGAGTACAGACTGATCGCCGTAACGGTGTAGTGCAGAATCACCAATCGGTATTGGAAAAGCAACGGCTGGCAGAGTGCTGGATGAAAAGCATCAGTCCAACCACGAGTACCGTTTAGGAAGTTTATCTGGAAGCTTTATGGTAGTTTTATGTAACAAACCCTTAGCGCGGGGCGGCAGCCGAGCTTGAGCTTGTTCCAGCAAAACTCCCCGATGGTAGCTCTAGAGTATCCAATCTACCCACCTATATAATTCCCACACCCTCCCTCCACACCTCACACCTCCGCAGACCACAACTCCTACTACCCTAACCACGCAATCGAACCCAAACCGACACTTCTAATATGGCGCCTAACCTCAGACCCAGACGCAAGCCTTCTAAAGCTCCCTTCCCCTTCCTCGCCCTCCCCACCGAGCTCCGTCTCCAAATCTACAACTACCTCCTCCTCTCCGTGCCCAGCTACAGCTGCAGATACACCAACATGCTCCACCGGCGTCGCCCGTGCCACCAGTTATTTTTCTGCCGGCACGGCATGCTTCTCGCCAACCGCCAGCTGCACGCCGAATACGCGCAAGCCTTCTACGAGCGCACCAGCTTCTTCTTCTTCGTCGACACCCATCGCGGCACGCGGCCCGCTACCGTGCCCTTCTGGACTCTCTCCCCCGCGCTGCTGCCCAACCTGCGGCAATGTAAGCTGTGGGTCGATCTCGGGATGATGGTGTCGGGGCTAGACCCCCGGAGGGAGGCGTTGGTCGCGCGGGTTGAGGCGCTGGTGGGGCGCATGGAGCGGGTGCGGTGGGTGCATCTCGAGTGGGAGCTTTCGATATGGGCGGGGTCGCCGCAATGTGACGAGGAGCTGTGGGAGCGGCTTGGGGAGCGGTTTGTGCAGCGCCTAAAGGGGGGAGCAGGAATGCGGGGGATGACCGTGACGGTTGGGAAGCGTATTCTTAAGTTGGAGAGGAAGGGGGCGGAGTGGGTGGGGAACTTCTATTCTGCAGAAAGCCCAGACGTCGCGCGCGAGCTATATCGGTAACATTTTAAGGGTACTACGTTATCGATAAGGATATTGCCCGTGTATACAACACTAAGAATCTATCCCTCCTGATTGGCCAAATCTTTATCGATAACGTAGGACGATAATTGACGGCTCAAGGGATGCCATCGTAAATAATTTTACATGGTAGAAACACTAAAAGAAATTTCAGGAAAAATCTTATGTATTCCCCAGTCCATGCTTAGTCTACAGCCCTTTCCCAAAATTCCGAGAAAGCGCTTAAGACATAAGGGGCAAAAGAGAGAGTGTAAGCAAATCTAGGAAGCCTGGACAATTCTTCGATGGCTACGACTAGAAACTGGCGCTGTATATAGCTTGCATTCGAATACGGCTAGCCCGTTCCATTGAGCGACGAGTATTTTTAGAATCCACCAGGATAAAATGGGTTGGGCAAGAGACTAGGAGCAGGATTTGAGAAGTTATGAAGATAATTCAAGATCATTGCTCATCTATAGAAAACCAGAGTTATTATACGAGCCGCAAGTATCGTCCTACGGTCACAAGTTCCTCTATTAAAAATGACACATGCACTTCAGGAAACACCAACACGCGTATTACTCCATAAATCTTCACTGTTTACTCAAAATCCCCCATACACGCTCATAGTCCGCCCATGAGATTCGGCAGATTTGCTCTGAACTTCTGCGAAAACTCCACACAGATGCTCTGTTGATACCACTCATGGCGCGCGTTGTGGTCGCTGACTAGGTTGTGCGCAAGCTCGTGGCAATAGGTTAAATACCAGGAATCCAGGCCCCTGAGCCGGCCTGCTTTGGTATTCCACCCCTCCAAATGGAGCTCCGTAAACCAAGCAAGGTTGAAGAAGAGAGCACCGCCCAAATTGAAAGCGACGGTGTTGGACCGGTTATCCAGGAAAATGTTGATGGCTGCCGGATTGACTTCAAAGATATTTGTGAGTTGCATGATTACAGGCAAGAAGGCTTGCAACGATTCATGGATATCATTTGGCGTCTCCGTTTGGAATTTTCCAAAGTATACGTCAATATTAAGACCCTGGTAAGGAATTGTGAAGGCTTTAGTGATGTTCTCTGCCTGCACATCATTGCAGTAGCCGCCTTTGTCCAATTCTGTAGCATCAACATGATGTTTCGACTTGATGGCTTGCATATTCGTGGGCCTGCATTCCTTGATGGCATTCTGGATGTTCGTGTTAGTGGCTTGGATATCCTTTGTGATCTGAGGTGGATCTGTTGCTGAGGAAGTTCGATTGGGTTCACTAAGACCTAGGCTCTTCGCAAACTTGTTGAAGAGACCCTTATTAACCGAGCGGCGTCTGCCTAGAGGTCCAGTATGCTCCGGCGGCTCAGGACTACCAAATGCTCCGGGCATTTTCTCAGCTTGATCTGGCGAGCTCGGTCTTGGTTCCTGGTCATTGGTGATGCCCTGCTTCTTTTCTTCTACTCTCCGGGAATTTTCCTCAAATTCTTTCTCCAATTGGCTCTGCTGCGCTATGCGAGCCTCGTACTCACGTTTGCGGAGAATTCTTTCAACGTTGATACCTTTTTCCTGGAGTCTTCGAAGCGACTCTGTGAGAATTCGTTCTAGTGCAATGACATCGTTCTGCTTGGGGCGTTTGATCAAAAGCATAACCAATTCCCGGCTAACATCGTACTTGTCGTAATTGGGTACAATGTACAGAACATGGCCGCCTTGGCGCACCTTATGCACAAGAGCCGACCTTTGCTGCGAAAAGGCGACTGCATGTCGCTGGAGGGAGAAACGAACAGAGATATCCGAGACTAGCTGTACAGAAAGATGGCTGCTTAACCATTTGGTGTCATGTCGGATCACGTTGGCTGAAGTATCTCTTTCGTATTCGTGAAGGAAGAGTCTTGTCCTCTCAAGAATCTCTTTTCGGAGTTTCTTCGCCGGCTCCTGGTGTCGTAGTAGATTGCCGACTCGGCGATCAGTTTTCACGAGGTCTGTCATTTTCTTAGCGCCGAATCGCTCATAGAACTTCTCCAGCACCTCTTCCTGAGGTGTAGCGACTACGAAGTCTCGGAATTTGGAGAAGTAGTATATGTCATCAACGATGATGACTTCCTCCCCTGTATTTAATGACCACTCTCTCTGTGTCACACCCTCATCTTCAAAAATATCATCTTCTATGAGCTCTGCTTTCTCGTTCTCGCCCTTGATGTCCTTATAGCCGAGCAAGATCCGAGACTTGCTAAGCGTTTCTGCAAACTGTTTATCTACCCATAGGCTGTTTCCTTGCTCGGCAAGTTTTCTCAAGAGATCCAGATATTTCTCTTGTCCCATCGTCTTCAGGAATCTCGAAGGGTTTTGAGCTAGCATATTGGCAAGCTCGAAACTGCTAGGTTCATGCTTGGCTCCGACTTTTAGCAAGAAGGATGTGGCCTCTGGGCCATATTGCACGTAGTCGAGCATGCCGCGGTATTCCTGATCACGACCTAAAAAGACTGAATCAGGAGGATCGTAATGATGTATCCGCAGCTCAGACGGTCCTGTCTGTCTCCGACGCGGGTCTTCGAAGCCGGCCTGGGGCGGTTGTAGATAATATTTCCTGAAGATTGGGACTATTTTTGCTGCGCTTAGGTCGTTCGCCAAAGTCCTATTTTGATCAAGGTCGCTGGCGCGACTACACATATATGCGAACTTTATCTCAGCTTCCGGTTTGCTGGTAGGAGGTTGCTTAATCAGTCTCTGAACGCAGTCTTTGATTGGTGGATCTTTTTGAAGACCAAACTTGTCCGCATGCGGCCGGATATCAGCTCGAAGTATTGCGTAGCCTAAGCATGAGGCGTTTTCATTCACAAAGCACTGAAAGGGGGCGACTAAGGCAGGGAAATCCACCTGTTCCGTTGGAAGGTATGACACTGTGAGAGAGTATAGCCTTTCCTTGTCCTTTTCGTACCCGTTTTTGAAATAATTTTGTAGGTAATACTCCATGCAAATGTCATATAGCCTGCGATTGTTTGACTCTCCAGCGTGTTGCAAGAGTGCTACAATTCTTAAAGCCGAGGGATGTTCCATAAGTCCTAGAGTCAACAAGAGCTTCCCTTCTCGCGTGGTGAGCCGAAATTCAAATGGCAGTTTGATCTGATTTAGTCCTAGAGCAATGATGGAATGGCTCGGTGCGTACAGGTCTGCTGCCTTAAAAAGTTGCCCTGGTTTGACCGAGGACCCTTCTCCGGGAAGGAACGGAGTTTGTCGGAGACGCTCGATATCCTTCCGCGGTATTTCTTCCATGACAGAAGCGAAATAGCGGATAAGTTCTACATGACTCCATGGTATCTTCCCAGTCTCTTGATCTACGTCTCGGGCGTTCATTCGTTCGAATACAACCGAGAGTTCTATGGTCCTACGAACCCCTAGAGCTTGAAGGAACTTTTCTTTCGAGCTGGGAAATTGCTTGACAACAGGTAAATCATCAAACAGCTTGACTGTCGGGAAATACGATTCTTCTGGACGTCTCATTCCCATCTTTGTTGGCAGAATACTATGCGGAGACAGTAGATTGCACACTGCTTCCTTCGAAGAAGAGTCAATTTGGTCCCAGCTCTTCGCGACTAGACCGAGAACTTGCATTGCGAATTTCTCTGAAGAAATAAACTTTTCGAGATGTGGGCCATTCGTTAGAAATCGAAGCCAAGTGACTATTGAGAGCTCCTGCCAGCCAAACATTTGAAGCTCCTTCGGTGGTATCGGTTTCGTGAACTTGAAAGGAATGGTCGTAGAAGGAATTGGCATCGTCGGAGAGATTTTTGAGACGTTGATGTAGGAATCAATATCAACAAGCTGTAAAATCGTGCCATGCGAGTCTCCATCCGGGCCTTCACTAATCGCAGCGACGGTGACGCCGAAAAGTGTATGAACACCTTTAGGATCTAGTTCTTCAGAGGTTAGCTTGTTGCCACACCATCTCATAAACTCCATAAGCTCCGTTTCATTCAAAGCCCGGGATTCAAGACCCTTCCTTATATCTTCCATGGTCATATCCAAAATGAAGCCTCGGTTATGAAGATTTACCATGAAAGATACAGCGCCATTTGCAAGCTCCTGTGGGACCATTGGAACTTCGCCCAAAAATCTCAAGGTTTCCGCGGGCATGCGGACCAGCTTGCTAGGGATGATTCCTTTGGACGACAAAATATCGATGGAGCGCTCCTTGGAGCAACTCCAGAAAGCTTCCTCAATTCTCTCTCCCACTAAACTTGAGGGAGCAGACGGTTTGGAGGTGTACTGCTGGAAGATATAGATAGCCTGGGGAATCAGAGCTGATATTGCTGTCGTCTCAACCTTGGCTCTGAGTTCTGCGATATCCGACATGTACGAAATTCGACACGCCAAGCCAGCAACTCTCAGAAGCTCCGCGTTCCATGTACTGATGTATCGAGCATTCATGTCAATGTTTTCTCGTTCTACGGTCGGGATGAGTGATGGTGCAGAGACGTGCGCGAGAAATCCAGTGGTTTGAGCCGTCGGAAATCCGATGAAAATCCTGCCAGCCTTGGTAGGGAGAATGTCGGAGAAGATTTTTGCAGAAAGTTGAGAGGTAGGACCAGAGCCTGTTGACAAGGATGTTGAATTCTCATGAAAGGGAGAAGTTAGTAAGGCGATTTTCGTCTTCCGTGGCGGTGATTTCTTCGTTGCTCGTTCAATCTCGACGGCGAAACCGCGTTCCACTTTCGTATTGACATCCACTGTACAGACTTGGAGGAAGATTGACCCCTTAGATTCACCGGAGATATCATCCCCATACGATACGGGTTTTTCAATGACTGGCGCTTGCCTAGTGACCTTCGTATTTGTCTGTGCAGATGAAGCAGCCGAAAATCTTGAGAAGAAACTTTTCAGCGAAGTACCGGCATTTTTAATCTCTTCTGGAACGATCTCCGCAACGCTCTTCGCCGGAACCTGGGCAGTCGCAATGACGTTGCTCCAAACAGCATCGATTTGGGAACTCTGGCGGGTAATTTGTGCAACTCGCATAAGGCCTCCATCGGTTTCTGCCTTCAGTCCTGCTGGGATCCTTATTTCCGTGGGTGGAGATATCTTTTTCCCAAAAGTCGCAACTCTGTGGTCGTCGAGATGGAGTTCAATAGATTGTAACCCCACAAAGGTTAGACTGGTTGACAGAAACTGACATAGGGAAGGAATATTAGGTATTGGAGGCGGATTATATGATGCGGACGATGGATTTGCTTGTCTGTATTCTAGGAAAAATGTTGTGTCGGATGATGCTTGTTCCGAGGAAAGAACTGCGACTTTGGTAGACAAGGTGTTACCTTTCCAATAAAACGCCATGGTTCTATCACCAGAGACAACAAACGGCTCGTTACAGTCCGAAAAGACGCTATAGAAACCTACTCCAAAAGCGCCAATCTTTGTTTCATCAGGGTTGCCGTCAGCGATGCTCTTCAACCTGCTCCAGTCTGCGCCCGTGAAAGGCTGTCCATTGTTGGAAACAGTCAGTCGCCTCAGGGTGTGATGTTGAATGATATGTTTTAGAAGAAAATATTTGTCAGAGGTTTGCGGTGCTGGAATCGTTGTTGATGGATCCGTCTCGTATCTGATAATTACAGTACTTGCCCCAGCGTCCGAAGCATTCTGGATAAGTTCTCGTAAAGTAGTATGCTCACTTGAGTAACGGGCTAGAACTTTGTCTATTAGAGCTCTGGTGTTGACGGTAACTTCGCTGTCTTTGCCATCGTTCATAGTCTGATTGCGCAACCGCGCAAAATCGATAGAGCCCATAGCGGATGCGAAGAGTTGCTACCAGCTACGAGTATTCTAAACAGTTTAGAGAAGGAGCATCAAAAGGGTACGCTCTAGGAATAGAAATTTGAAGTGCTTCTGCTGACGTACGATGGCGGTAGCCTTGAGTGATGTTGCCACAAGTAGAATCTAGCCTAAAGAAGAGTTGCTGAAGAAGAAAGAACTAGAGAAGCTCTAGAGAAACGCCATTAAATGCAGAGATAATAAAAGAAAAACATGTATTCTAGCTGCAGAGTGAATTAGTCGGCTGGAGGTTGTTGTGGTCTTGATTATAGTTTGAGAGCGGCTGAACGTTAACGTGAATCGCGGTTTCGCGCTAGTCTAGTAGGGGTTTGGGCCATATCGTGCACGGTCCCACATCGCACTGTATGAATATAATTTATCAAACAGTAGGTTAAGCTTTATATAAAATTAAAATAGAAATAATTTAAAAAACAAAAGTTATTCCATATATAGTTGTATTTTATATGTAATTTTAAAATACTTTTAAAATACGTATAATTTAATACTTATAATAGTTCTCAAGATATAGGTATTTAAAAAAGATGTATTTTTAGCACCGTGCACGAGGTAGGACCATGCACGAGATGGCCCTAACCTCTAATAGAACAAGACACTGTCAATCTGGTCGTGACCAGCCATTTTTTTCCCGGTCTCAGGGGAGCCCACAGACGCTTTACCACTAGAATTAAATGCCAAACTTGAAAGAAGAATATCTTATTCGTCTGCTTAGAAAATAATATAAATCACTATTTGTGATCGTGTCTCGGAATAATGTTAATCCAAGGCACGGACCTCGCCTGCCATCCCACAGGGGCGGAGTCTCAACACCAGTGAACCTTCATCGCGATATTCACGCTGTCATGCCTCTGACCATCAGGCAGGATTTCGGACTTCGGAGTATGAACTTATCGAGCGCAGCCTCATCATAACGAGAAAGTTTACAGCCCTCTACCCCTCACATTTCCCGATGTGGTCATGGCAATCGATTCACTATCCCCCATTGCGCCTGCGCGCATTCGGGCTCTTCTCTTGCCAGTGGGGCGGATTAAGCGCTCAAGCTTTATGAATTTTGTGGATCTTCTACAGCCAGAATGCATGATTCGACTTGGTGACATAAGTCCAGATCCCCGACCAAATAGGAGTATGATATTTCCCGCCGTAATATTTTGCCTAAGTTCCTCTTTGCGCTTACGCTGATCACCGCACGACCCACATAGACATGTTCTCTCCACTAGCCTTTCCTGATGGTACTCTTCTTTATGAGCTTTCAACCTCTTTGCCTCCGCCTTCTCAGCTTGCATTGTCACCTTTTGAGCAGTTCAGAGAACCGCTTGTGGTAATAGGTATCGCGGATGCTAAAGAGTATGACTGGCTATCCGGTGCCTCTGAAAATGGGGGTAATTATTCCAAAGGCGATGGTGGAGCATCTCAGGACCCTAGTCTGGATCCAAGTGAGCTCAAGGAAGCCATTAACGACCTCCGCGAACAGTTTCCCCGGGTTTATCTCCACAGTCTTCTGGTTTTTGACTGCTCTTGTCTATCACTTCATCCATCGCTTCCTGAGGAGACCATCCTTGTTCCTCCCGTGGCACAACTGAAAACCACAACGATGAAGACATATATGTGCGACCTAACGGCTATATTGCTGGCTGAGATGACCACGTTAGCAAGGTCTCTTCAAGGCTTGCCAACCATACAGTCGCCCACCACTCCGCATGGAGGAATTTCTGATAGCGGTTCAAACTGGACTACTTCGAACTCCATTGGGGGGCAAGCTGTTCGCAGAAATTCTCAGACACCTGGAGATTCGCGTTCAGCATCACCAGCAACTGGTGCACAGAGCAGCCACTACCGCATGTCAATGCCTGCGCAGCTGCCTTCGACGTCTTCAACTGCAACAAGCATTCAAGATGAGTCCAGATCAGCATCGCCAGCGACGACAGGAACTCGGACACCCCCGGCAACAACCTTTGACGAGATACCTGGAGTTAATCCATCGAATGCTCTTGCCCGGACGAATAGTTCTGCTTCCAGGTCAAACACAAGCATCGCAAGAGATCCAAACTTGGACAGGGTATCTATTCATGGCTTTGGCTCGGGCGGTGTAAGTGAACGGGCCCGAAATAAAGGCCGAGGACGGGTAGGGATAGTAATCGGCACTTTGTATATGTGCGCTGGCAGGTGGCAAGATGCTATTAGGGAACTTGTGGAGAGTGCTATGCGGGCTCGTACAGCTAGTGACCATCTTTGGCACGCAAAAGGGCTCGAAAACATCATGGTTTGTTTGCTACTCTTTGCATGGTCTGGTATGGACTTTCAGGTAAGAAATCTCAAAGTGTCCTATAGCTCAAAGATATTCCTTGCCTTTGAGTTTTGGCTGTAAGAGAGAGGTAGTCGTCATTGCGGAAGTGCTGACTTTCATGCGCTCTTTAGATCCCTCAGATATGCTA
>Ga0307515_10009856_pt1 | contig 18405 bp, 4 predicted proteins | sample 17_EM_MG_FD_194513 | JGI IMG/M metagenome (GOLD analysis project Ga0307515, IMG submission 194513) | Populus trichocarpa ectomycorrhiza microbial communities from riparian zone in the Pacific Northwest, United States - 17_EM | ecosystem: Host-associated > Plants > Roots > Unclassified | place...
GCTAAACTAATACTAAGTCCGGTAGGTAGAGTTCCTTTTATAGTTTAACTTTATAATTATATATAGACCTAGTAGTAAAGCTACGCTTCCTAATACCCTAAGCTAACTACTAGAAACAAAACCTAAGGACGCTAATAATAAACGCCTCCGCTACTAAGCTTAAGTTATTATACCGCCCTAGAAAGTTAACCCTATAATTTTAGAAGAATTACTATATAAGTCCCGCAACTCTAATAACGTGGAGTTTATAGCCGCTCTAGACCCTAAAATAGCCGAAAAGTCACTAAATAAGCTAATTTAGTTAGGATACTAGGAGAATAAACTCATAAGAGATATAGTGGCGGCCCTACGTAATTAGAAAGCTCGCCGTTAGCTAAAGAAGATTAGGAAATTACTCCGTTGCGATAAGTTAGAATATAGTATTATTAATAAACAGATCTACTTTTACTAACGCCTCTTTATCCCTAATGCCCTAGACCTCCGCCTAAAAGTTATCTATTACTCTTATAGCAGCGGCCCCGCTAGTTACCCTAGCTAGGTTAAGACTTTTAACCTTTTAAACCGAATATACTAGTGGCTAGGAATCTTCTAGTTTACGGCTACCTTCGTTAAAGACTATACCCTATACTTTTATACTAAGACCCCCTATTCTGCCCCGCTTGGGTTTTTAAAACTACTAGAACTACCTACTTGCCTATAAACCAATATTTTAATTAACTATATTATAACGCTGCTAGTATACTAACGCTATAGTAAGGTATATAAATATATCCTTATTATTATGGACCGCCTAACTAAAATGCGATACCTTATTTTAGTAATAGGACTCTTAACAAAGGAGCTAGTTAATGGCTTTATTAATAATATATATAAGCTCTACGGTGTACTAAGTATAATTATCTCTAATTACAGTATATAATTTATTAGCGACTTCTAGTAATAACTAAGTAAACGCCTTAAGACAACCTTATAACTAAGCTTAGCCTAATACCTAGAAACGGACGGCTAAACTAAAATTGTTAACACTGCCGTAAATAAATACCTTTATGCTTTTGTTAGCTTTATATAGGACAATTAGGTTAACTACTTACCGCTTACTAAGTTTGCTATAAATAACCAAGTTAATAAGAGTATAGGCATCTTCCCGTTTTTTGCCAACTATAGCTTTAACCCTCGCCTTAGAATTAAGCCTGCTAGCCCCCGCCTACTAACACTATCAGCATAAGCAAAAAAGGAGTTCTTCCGCGTAGACTCTATAGCTAACCGCTTTAAGCGGATATTAATATAGCTTAAGGCCCTAGCCCGGATTTTACAGTAACGCTATAAAGATAATGCTAATACCCGTAGGGATAAGAGCGCGTTATTTTATAAAGGTAATATAGTTATAGTTAGCTTAGAAAATATAAAGATAAATAAACCTAAGAAGAAATGGGACGATAAATGGGACGGCCTATACCCCGTACTTATAGTATACTAAGGGGTAGTTATAGTAGACCTTCTAAACTATATCTAAGTAAATAAATCCTTCTATATATCTAAGGTCCGCCTCTAGGCCGCTAAAGAGATCTCTAGCTAAGCAAATATTAATATTATAGAGCACCGTAATATACAAGGATAAGTAATAGAGAGAGACGATAATAGCAATATAGAAGATAAATAGGAGTTTAAGAAAATCCTTAATATATATAATAAAGACCCCTAAGGCCTAACTTATAAGATTAAATGGAAATATTATAAGGATATAACCTAGCAGCCAGAAGAGGACCTAAAGGGTTATAAATAAGCTATATAGCGCTTTTATAAGCAATACCCTAAGAAGCCAAGACCCCCAGACTAGGCATAAGATAAGGAAAAGTTACGCTAAGGTCGTAGCCGACCACCATATTAAAAATTTGTGGTGGTTAAGATGTTATAGAACTTTAACCGCCGGTTAAAGTTATCTAATTGGTTAGAATTCTCGCCAAGAGCGCTATGCGCTAACTTTATTTATTAAGCCGACTAATTAGGATTTTTAATATTTTTATAGCGAAAATAAGTAGTCCCGCGTACTGCCTATTTAAAGTTACTTATTTAGTTTAGGGACCAAACCTTCTAGGGAGGGGAGTACTGTTACGGCACTGACCTAACGCATACTGTTCCTACTATTAGCTAGCCCACCACTAGCGCCTTGGCGGCTGGCCCTACTATTTATATACGATACCCCCTTTTACCTTCTTCTCTTCTTTATAGCACAACGTAGTTATTTAGTCTACTTCATTGCAGCACTGTAATAATCTCTAGCTTTTAGCACTGGCGTATATAGCTAAAGGGGACCCCTAAGCTAATTAAGGTAGTTTTATATTATAAGGCCCTAAAATACTTTATAATAACTAAGGCCCTTATAGCCTAGTAGGTACGCTAGGCGGATACCTTATCTTAGTTTAACTTCTTAATTATATATAAACTAGGCGCTATAAACCGTACAGACGCTCTTATAAGGCGTAAGTAAGACCTAGATAACTAGACGGCTATAAAGATCTTATTATAGACCTAGACGCTACTATAACTAAAATACCTTAACCCCTAAATATAGGTAGAACTAAGTACGGACTCCTTAGGCGCTAAAATATATTCTATTAACTCCTTTAAACTTAACCTTATTAATAAACTACTATAGGCTAACTAAACAACCCCCTCTTTATAGGAGTACCGTAAAAAGGCAAAGAATGTTACTAGCCTATAGTCCCTTAAAAACGGACTACTTAAGCACTAGGAACGGCTAGTAGTAGCTAAGAAATAAAACTTATAGACCTAGCTTATTGCTAAAGCTTATGCCTAGGTCTTTATAGCCTACCTTAGAAAAAATAAGACCCGTAAGATTATTAGTAACCGCTACTACTAGCCTGAAATAGTTATAGATATTAACTGTTATATACGGAACTGCGACAGCTACTATAGATTTATAATCCCACGAGATAAGACCCTAAGACTATTAAAACCACTCCTAATACTAGAACGCCCCTAGTAATATATCTCTATAGACTTCTATAAGCTACTTATAAACCGTAACGGATATAATATAGTTATAATTTTAGTTAACCGCTTTAGTAAGCGCCTATTCTTAATCCCATATTATAAGAATATTAATGCTAAAGAAGCGGCCTAACTATATATCTACTATATCTACCAAATCTACGGACTACTAAATACTATTATATCTAATTATAGGCCGTAATTTATATCGGTATTCTAGAATAAGTTTACTTAGATCTTAGGCATTAAGCTAAAACTTTCTACCACATACTATCTCTAAATAGATGGTTAGACGGAAATTATAAATCAATACTTAGATTAGAGGCTTTGGCCCTTTATTAACTACTTCTAAGATAACTAGGCTAAACTACTACCCCTAATAAACTATACCTAAGCGACCCTACCCCATAACTCCACAGGATTTGCCCCTATTTAACTGGAAATAGGTTACTTACCCTATATAAGCTTTAACTAGGAAAGACTAGAGGGACCCTAGACTATACGCAAAAAACTATCTTATAAGGAAGCACGGCAGTACGCTAAGCGCTTAGAAAAAGCCTAAACGGTAGCCTATATAAATCTAGAAAAGGCCTAGAAATCGATATAATACTAGAAGATGGAACGACCTAACCATAAGCTAGACTATTAGATAGTAGGACCGTATAAGGTTCTTAAGAAGATAGATAACGCGTACAAAGTAAAGCTCCCAGATTTAATTAAAGTTTACCTTATTTTCTCTCTGGATAAACTACGGAAAGCTATAAACAACCTATTACCTAAATAAAAGAATAAACCTCCCCTACTAATTTAAGTTAATGGCGATAATAAATAGGAAATTAAAGAAATACTGGCCTGTAAGCTTATAAGGGAAATACCAAAATATCGTATTAGTTAGAAAGGGCACGACCTGGACCCCGCTTAGTACCCTATATAGAACTTTATAGGCAGTCCCCATAAGCTTTAAAAATTCTATAGTCGTTACCCTAACGAACCCGGACCCCTAAAGTACCTTAACAAGTAGATAGAGTGCTAGAATAGCGAAGATAATAAGCTGCCTATTAAGCATAAAGATAAGAATACCCTATAGATATAATACGGACGTATAAAGCCTAAGGGCAGGCTTTTTTAGAGGGAGGGGTAATGTTACGGCACTAATGGATATCGGTAAATTATGGCAGACAGTCGTAGACAGTTTTACACAGTTCTAAATAGTTGCCGTCACGTGACTAGAGGATTGTATATAACGTCGAGCGGCGCCGCCCTCCGTCTTCTTTCCTTTCTCTAGCTTTAGATCCTCGTTTATAGACTACCAATCGTATAGGCTTGCGCGTCCCTCTTACCGTGCTCGTTCCTCGATTGACTGAGTCGCTAATGGGAACTGTAGTTCTTCAACTATATAATACTGCGCCTAAGATATATGCTAAGTATATTAGTACGTTAGTACGTTAGTATATTACATTCCTATATTTTAAACCTATAACATAACTAGCTATATAACTTAGCTACCCCTTATCTTATAGCTTAATGCCTCCTATACTATTTTAACTAACTTATATATATCTCTTTTTAGTAGTTATATTACTGCCAATATCCTCTAATACATTAACCTAAGCACCCGTGTTATCGATAAGAGCATACTAATCAGATTAATAAAATTTAGTGCCTATGCTTAGGAGAACAAGCAGATTAATATATAGACTTATTCTTTGGTGTTAAGTCGTTTGATATAAGGTCTCTAGTAGTCGTCTTTCCTACAGAACGGTATTTCGCAGACACTGTACCAAAATTAAGTCTTTGTAGGACGCTTTCGCCTAAATATACGCGCTGTTCTGGTTCTGGTATTTGCGTATAGGCCTTCTTCTAGGTGCCCAAACGTGTTAAGGGATAAGGTCCGTAATTCTATCCCCCTCCTCTTTATCTTTGTCCTTAAAGATACTGCCTATTGGCAACTTAGCTTAATATATTAAATAGAACTAATAAAAGTAGGAGAGTAAGGACCTAAATAAGGCTATATAGAAATATATATACAGTATAGAGATTTAGCTTTAAGCATTTAGATCTCTTAAATAGTAGTTAAAAAAGACTAAGGCTAAGAATAAGTAACGCTAAAATTAGAAGGGTAATACTAAAAAGATTATATAGAAGTTTAGGGTAATTATAGTAGCTAAAGGCCGCTTACTAGCTAAAAAGAGAAAAATAGATAATAAAATAAGCTTGTAAATAAACGCAAAAAGAAGGCTAAAATATTAGTACTAGAGCCTAAGACTTGTAATTACTCTAAGGATAAATATAGTAAATAGGATAAAGCGCGTAAGCAGTAGAAAGACTTATAATTATTAATATAGTAGTATTATATAATTAATTCTTTTAAACCTTAGCAATTGGGCTGTCCTGGTAATTAGGATATCTACTACCTATCCTTTAGGTAGGTGGTTAAGGCATAGCTATAAAGACTATAGATAGAGCTTTAATTGTATATAGTTGTGATATAGCTAGGGGTAGTTAATATTTAAATTAATTGTTTTTGGTAAGGGCGGGAGATAAAAGACTGGCTAAGCTTTTCCGCGCGATTATAAATACGCCAAATCTTTTGCGAGCGACTGTAGTATTTACCCCACTAACCTTCACTATACCTCTATATGCCGTCCTATAGCGGAGGCATTTAAACGCCAACTTCTCTCTTTATTCGCGTTAAAAAATTATACGCCTTTTAAACATATGTATTCTATTACAGCTATACACTATTTAGGGTAGGGGCCGTTACGGAGCGCTAGCTAAATACTAACGTAGCTGACTGGGAAGTGAGCTACCCTACATAGCGAGCCACATATGGGTAATATTTGATTAATTTATAATAAAATCAACAACGAGCTTATATATATTTTAAATAGGCCAAATTAAAGCCTTTATATTTCAATTTCGATTGCAATATTGCTTAAATTAATTTAACTATATTATGGTGGTGATATAGACCTGCGCGCTGACTGATTATACAGGCGACTACTATATTCCTATAATATCCCCTTCTAGATTAACGACCTGTTAATCCACTTATTTATAGGCTATAGATCGCACCTAAATATACAAAAGAGGTAAGCCTAATCCTAATTATACCTACTGGGGCTTATAACGACTCTACTTAATATTAGTAACGCTAGGCTTAAGTAAAGTTGTTTCTTCCTTATACTCCCTTTAAATTAACTATATTTAATTCTTCTATATCCCGGCTCTAGAAGGCTCTATATAGATAAGAGTCTTCAGGATAGTAGTAAGATTATAAGGTAGGATGCCTATAGCTTTTTAGGCGCTGCAGATTATATTAGAGGTATATGCTTATATACGCGCCTTCGGGCAGATTTTAAAAAAATTCCCTATTAACGCCTAAGTGGTTATATCAATAAAATCCATCTTCTTACTTCCCGTAGTAGTAAAAGAGTAGCCTAAAAAACCTATATTTGGTGGTTAAAGCTTATAAGTTAAATAAGGTAGTCGAGTTACTAGGATAATCTTATACGTAAGCCTATACTTAATAAATTGCTAGGTAAGATAGATTAAGCGATTCCCTATTAAATGTATATAATATTACTATATTCTACCGTCGGAATCCTCTATAAGGTATCTCGTATACTTATTGTAATATTTAATATAATATAGGCCTAGCTATATAACTATTCGATTTTTTAACCTCTCCCTACACGCCTTACCTAATATAATTACTTAGGGCACCTCTGCAAGGCCTAATATTACTTCCATCTCGTCTAAAGTTATAGATAAAATTTAAATACTTAATGTAATATCGCTTACGTATACTATAGAAGAACTTAAACTAGGTATATATAACTACTAAATTGTTATTTTAAGCTCTCTAGCAGTTAAGCTAACGGTTTAGTATAGTACTAAGGCCATAGTGTTAAACGAATCTCTGCCCCTAATATATGCCTATAGTTCGGCATTTTTCTAAAAGGGAATAAGCCATTTTTAAGAGCATATTAACCTTTAACGGAAGGCCCTAGGATTGGCATTTGTTAACCTATTTAATGACTTGCTCTTTTTATAAAGGATGCAATAAACCGGGGTAAGCTTCGTGTTATAAGAGACGGCCAGCAAGACGGTGTCCAACGGTAGATCTAGGTGCTCCATGGGCGCCAGAGGCCTTGCGAATCGAGGCTCAACACCAGAAGAGACATTCTGTATATTGTTTTATATGGTGGTCTCGGCTTCACGAGAGGGTAAAGATTAATTTGGCATTGTTTAAGATGCTAAGGCTTTTTGATTTGGGTGTAATTTGCTATAAAATAAAAAATGGTAGGCATTTCCTTGTGTAGCTCACTACGTGGGGTGGCTCGCTTCCTGGTCAACTACGTTAACTACGTTGAGATGCCCGCTCCAGTTTAGAAGCCAACTATGAGAACTATATATCCATTGCCTAACACTATGCACGCCTCTCAAACAATCCTGTGGCCGGGGTGGGTCGGCCGCCCTCCCTGCTAGCGTACCTACCTACCGCGGCACTCGCCACAACACACTACTACTTTCTATATAGTACGTCACCCTCAATAGTTTATCAAGGACGATAGCAGTGGTAGGTGGTGGGTCGGGAAGAGGGCTAGTGAAGATGTATATTAAGAGAGGGTAGAGTGCGGCCGCAGCAGCTTGACTATAGCCTTGTTACCATTATCTGCCGCCCACGATAGCGGCGTCCGTCCGTCTCTATCCTTTGAACCGACGTCAACTTGTCCTGTTGCAAGTAGCAGCTTGACTACAGCCTCGTGCCCGTTCTCTGCGGCCCACGATAGCGGCGTCTGTTTGCATTTATTATCCTTTGAATCAACATCGACCTTGCCCGTCTCGAGCAGCAGTTTGACTACCGCCTCGTGCCCGTTCTCTGCGGCCCACAGTAGCGGCGTCCGTCCGTACTGAGAATCCTTCGAGTCAACGTCAACCTTGCCCGTCTCGAGCAGCAGCTTGACCACCGCCTCGTACCCGCTCCCTGCCGCCCATGATAGCGGCGTCCGTCCGGAGTTAGACTTCGAGTCAACGTCGACCTTGCCCGTCTCTAGCAGCAGCTTGACTACCGCCTCGCTTCCGTTCCGTGCCGCCCACCATAGCGGCGTTCGTCCGTCCTCATCCTTCGAGTCGAAGTCGACGTTGCCTGTCTCGAGCAGCAGCTTAACTACGGCATCGTGCCCATTCTGCGACGCCCACGATAGCGGCGTACCTCCATACCGAAAATCCTTCGAGTCAACGTCAACCTTACCCGTCTCGAGTAGTAGCTTGACCACGGCTGCATGTCCCTTTTCTGCTGCCCATGAAAGCGGCGTCCGCCTATACTTAAAATCCTTCGAGTCAACTCCAACCTTGCCTGTGTCAAGCAGTAGCTTGACTATGGCTTCCTGGCCCTTTAAAGCGGCATGACTAAGTGGAGTGCGCCCATCTTCATCCTTCGAGTCTGGCATGGTTTTTCCTGTCTGAAGCACAAGAGCAAAAATTGCCTCGTTGCCAAGTTCTGCTAAATGCGAGAGCACGGTCTTTCGATTTGAGAATTTGAAGTCGCGTCCGAGCTTGCTTCCTCTGCCTCCGGCCTGGCAGTACTGACTGCACAATTTGTGAAACCAACCCTCTGAAGAGTGGTTCGCCGCGAAAGCTTCCACAAACGCTTGTATAGCTTCCTCACTTCCGGTTGCAAGGGCTGCAAAAAAGGGAAGTCCATACCGCTCGTTCTCCAATTCCAGGCACGATAAGATGGATGGATGAGCTCTGACGAGGTTTGACATATTGCCCTCTGCCAACACATATAGAAGGCTCACATATTCTGTATGCCTGCGTACTTCATGCTTTTCAAATAGGTTGTCGAGCCTAATCCAACGGTCAAGCGGGAAGCTGTGGATAAGATTCTCCTGAGTGATACCCGATCCTGCGGCTACGTCTGCATGGTATAGTACGTTGCGTACGGCATACTCTAGGAAGGGAAATGCACTAGTAGCTGATTGGCGTAAGTGTACAGCATTCTGCGATGAAGCTTTTGGAAGACTCTCAGGGATCTCTAGAGGGGTAAAAACGTCGATGCTTATGTAGTTAAGGCAGCATTGCTTTAGCCGCTCATGGCTGTGACCTTGAAGGTTGCTTCCAAGATTAGGCCAAATGTCTGCGAGTCCGTCTTCTTTTAAAAGAAAGTCCTTTGTTGATTCATGAATGAACTGGACTTTCTGATTCTTAGATTTCGTGATTTCGGCGAGTCCTTTAGAGGAATTAAGTATGAATCTGCTAATATCCCCCCCCGTGATCTCATCAGGATCCCACCTTGATAGGAGTCCAGGTTCAACTCCAGAAAGAATAGCAAAGTATAACTGCTCCGGACTCAACGGTTGCCTTGCGAAGAGGACCCACTGAATGCATAGAACTAGTTCATCTCGATTATGGGAGTCGCGTGTTAGAATATCGCGGAATAGCTCGTGCAGGTCGCTAGGGATCTCCCGGAGTCTTCGCCGAAGTGCATGCATGCGGCCACCGTCGTATTCTTTATTTAGTATCCCTACTACAAGGACAACCCACACAAAGATCCCAGAGGCCTTTTCTTGAAGTTCCGTTCGAATCTGCTGAGCAACCTTACTATGCCCAATCTTCAACTCACTGTCGAGGTAATTGTTTATATCCTGGTTGTGTCCTTCTTGTCCTTCTAGAACTAGACCTAGGTTTTTCCGGATTGTAATGTGCGGGTAGTGCCTGCTTGAAAGACAGACTTGGAACCTAATACCCGCTGACACGGCGAGCTCGCTGATGTGCTCAAAAAATGATATCATGTCGCGAATCTGATGTTCGTTGCATTCATCTAAGGCGTCGATAAAACATACTACAGAGGACTCTCCAAGACTTTGTATAGCTTGTTCTAATAGCGTCTTTAGTAACTCGGCACTCCATTGGTGGGATGTGCTGATGCTTGAGGTTGAGAGACCGAGTGAGTCAAAGAGGCACTGCAGCGCTGGGAGTCGTTCGACGAGTTGCAGTAAGAGCGACCGATACGCCCCTATCGTTGATTTCTCTAGCTCCTCACCTCGTGCATTGAAGAAGAATGAGATAATAATGTCTTTCATTGTCTTGCGGGCAACAGCAAGAGCAAATTTCATTAATGTTGACTTTCCAGTTCCGGGCTTTCCTTTGATCCATAAGAAGCCGTGGTGTTCGCTCAGCTTAGTAGCATCGAGCCAGTCCACGTATTCGGAATTCTTTAGCAGCCATTTACATGTCTTGGCGTGAGCGCTCTTGATGGTCATCTGGCGCGAATCGATTTGCTCAAATCTCAACGAGTCCACTAGCATCCTTTTTTGCTCTTCGTTGAGCGACAGCTTCTCTCCTCCCCTGGGCTGACTGGAGGCCATATCGGTCTTCGCAGGGTTCACTGACAGGACCTCGTTCGCGCATGCCGCTGCCGTTGCCGCTGCTCCATCGACCTGCCCCTGATGTTCAAGTGTATTTGCGATGTTGCTCATAGCGGAGGTCGTGGAAGGATGTTCGCCGAGGGTCTGCCTCATCTTCGCTAGTACTTCCTTTATCGCAGCTGCTTCATAGAGCTGCCCTTGATTTTCGAGCGTATTTGCGAGGCTATTCATAGCGGAGATTGTCGAAGGATGCTCTTCGCCGAGGATCCGCTTCCACTTCTCTAGAACTTCCTTCTTCATCACCACTGCTTCGTTGAGCTGCCCCTGATGTCCAAGCGTATTTGCGAGGTTGTTCATAGCGGAGACCGTGGAAGGATGTTCTTCGCCGAAGGTTCGCCTCATCTTTGCTAGCACTTCCTTCTTCATTGCCGCTGCTTCACTGAGCTGCCCTTGATCTTCGAGTGTGTTTGCAAGGTTGTTTATAGCAGAGATCGTGGAAGGATGTTCTTCGCCGAGGGTTCGCTTCCTCTTCTCTAGCACTTCCTTCTTCATCACCACTGCTTCGTTGAGCTGCCCCTGATGTCCAAGCGTATTTGCGAGGTTGTTCATAGCGGAGACTATGGAAGGGTGTTCTTCGCTGGAGGTCTGCTTCCTCTTCCCTAGGGCTTGTTTCATCGCGGGTGCTTCATCGAGCTGGCCCTGATTTTCGAACATGTTTGCGACGTTGTTCATAGAGAAGGTTGTGGAGGGATATTCTTTGCTGGGAATCTGCTTCCTTTTCTTTAGCATTTCCTTCATCGTCGCTCCTTCATCGAGCTGGACATAGCTAAGATTGTGGAAGGTACCCTATGTTAGTTTGTGTAGGAAGGGTAATGTAAGTCATCTGGTCGTCTTCCAAGAGCTGTGGAAATACCAGCTCAGCAGCCATCAAAAGGTCGCTCGAAAGGGTATAGGAATCCGATTGTTCGAGGTTGAGAACGATGATGTGAACAATTACCGACCGATCGTTAGAAACGACGATAGTCTTGGCGATTTTGACCGTGCTATGCTAAATATGGTTAAGTACTTATGCCACTTTACGCCACTACGAAAGTCTTGCCGAAACGGTACCAAAACCAAACCTTTTGCTTCACGAGCTGATCCTACTAAGCCCTTAGACTGCCTTCCATTCTATGAATCGAGGATCCGGGATAAGCACAGAGCCCGCGCAAGTGGGGTGATTTGAATCCTGGCAAGAACTGCGAGCTTTGCATTTCGGAGGTTGATTAGTTATCCTGGTACGGATTGGGCTTACACGAGTCCACGTGCTGCTTGGTTCAAATGTCACAAGTGTAACACGATACAGGCTTGCACCACAGCAGGAAGTCATCAAGAGTAAACGATCAAATAGGTCGAGATGGAGAGCATTGAATGGATTGCAAATCACTGTGCGCATCTCAGAAACATCGAGCTCCTGGAGCCCATTCCCCATATCCAAGCTCCAAATTAACCCATGATTGGATGCCTGCCAAGGCCAGTCGAACGGTAGTATTGGCAGTTGTATGGATTTCCATATCAGGGTGGCCCTTAGGCCAAGTTTGCTCTTTGGCCTACGACATCATCGGTCTCCGTATCTGAAGCCAGGAAAGTATGAAACGTACCTCCAGCAAAGCGATGAAATGCCGCAATAGCGCGCAGCTGTTGCTGAGCGAGGACGATGGTGTAAGCCGCTAGTGCGACATTGACGGTGTTGTAACCAATCGCTACAACGGTATCGATTGTAGCCTCCCAGCGGCCTTTAGTTTCCCCAATAGGAAGGCAGTGTTCGCTAGTTGCCGGGGCATAGGTTACAATTGCTTTGGTAGTTGGAATTGAGCCCAATGTTGGCTTGTCTATGGCGCTGGATGTGCCGGTCTTTACAGCCGCAAGAATAAGAAATATAGCAGCGGGACGCATGTTCACGACAATTGAACGAGGAGATAATATTCTATAATGAAGAACTAATGGCGCAGGAGATAGGGCAAGTGGGTGAAGAGAGAACAGAGGTTTTATGTGATGTTTTATTCTCGCCATGTGATTGACATTGGAGGGCGAGTAGTGTTAGTAAGTATATACCTATGCTAAAGACGTTAAATGCCACTAGTGAAGAGGTGACAACTAGAATGCTCTCTAGATTTGGTACGAGTAGTATCTATCGATACCTAGTGTTCTGGTGTATTTGATCTTAGTGAGCAGGGTCTTAGGTGCTAATGCGAAAATCGCGCTGTGACTGATCAAATACAGAGGTGGAGCATGGGCCACTTCCTGCCCACAAGCGAAGCTAGCAATTGAGTTTCGAGACAAACGAACTCTTTCAAAGTCAATTGAGATTCATCCGATCATAAGTTTACCAGGCAAAATGCAAATGGCTCCGCAGTCCCATAGCTTTTACTATCGATGTTCTCGGAAAATTGTCGATTCTTCAGCGACTAGGTGCGGGTGTGCCATGCAAAACCAACAGTACCTTTCTCTTAATACTGGGTCGCTCTCCTCGCCTCAGCACCGTGCCCAGCTTGATAGCGATCAAGATCAGCATGCTGGCAGCAACCTCCAATACTCTCAGCACCAAGAGTACGTCTCGCCTGCAACCGGAAGACCAAAACAGTATTCCGCCTTGAACAAAGTCTCCGAGAACCCGCAATTCAGCCACATCTTCCGCAAATACCACCCTAACTACATTCAGAGTGCGTTGGCGCTTTTCCGCGACAAGGAAGATCTTCTTAGACCCTTTGAGAGATTCTCTGACGTAGAAAAGGATGGCATCGCGAGACTCTTGCGGAGCTGTCCTGAGAAGTTGGTTGCCGTGTTGGATATCTCGGCAGATGACAGATCATTCATTCAGGAATTCAAGGACTACGGAGACGCTGATATCCAAAAGGTGTTTGAACAATTACGTATGTGCATCTCTCTACGAAGAAAACATATGCTAAAGGAAAGCCTAGACAATCAGATAAGGACATTGCCAAACCCCGTCGTACCCCCCGCCAAACGCCTCCAGACTCAACCGCTGTCCCGTGTTCAACATCCGTCGCAATCAATTCTCTTTTTCGATAATTCTCCAACCTCGTTACCACTATTTCCCACGGAAACACCAAAAGAAGCTAGCAATAGCAATCAGTTCCCTGAGTACCGCTGCACTTATATTTGTGGCGAAACATTCAAAAGAGAAGGAAATCGCAATAACCATGAGCTCACCCATCATGACGGCAAAAGGAAGATCGCCTGTCAACATACCGGATGCAAGGTCGAAGTCCACACAGAACCCGCGTACATCGTTCACCATAACAGAAAACACAAACATTGTGAATTGCTAGAGAGCTGTCGACATAGCGGCGAATATCTTCGCCCTCCCAAAACTGCCAGCTCCTGTGGCTATTGCGGGAAATTGTTTGAAGGCGAATCAAATTTCAAAGATCGGGGTGATCACATCACAAGAGAACATCACATGCCGAAGGATCCAAAAGATCGTAAGGCTGCAAGAGAATGGTCACGTAACGTCCAACTTGAAGGCAAAAACGGAGCAGAGGGCATGTTCTCGAGACAGGAATTAGCCGGCTGGAGAGACTTCAAAAAACAGCGAGCACGGTTGCATGGCATCTCCTCCAATTTCTCTTGGGAACGAGTCCCAGAAAAGAAATGGATAAATTTCCTTGAGCTAATTGAGCATGGGGCCGCCATTGCCGATGGCGCACACTGGGAATTCACGGACGATGTGGTACGGGACATTTTCGACCAGGCATTCAAACTCGGTGTCCATAACTACCCAGCTACAATGTCCTCGCATCACGCGAAGCGTGCCGCACACCCTAACATCGAGCCTTCAGCGTTTCTATGTACCACAGAAACGAGCTTCGAAAACGTTATGCAACAGCCTCCTGACTCAGGCAATGGCGACTGTGATGAAAGCAATGACTTGGACGACAACTTAAATTCGATCTCCGCCCGACACCAATGGGTATCTATTGACCCCGAAGATCAATGCAGGTCCTGTGACGCTGATAACCCTACTCAATTCGCCTGCTTGAAATGTAACGGCCGTTCTTGTGGAGCTTGCTGGGAATACTATTTCTTAATTTGCGACAACGAACCAGATGTTTTTAAGGGTATCCTACCGAGATAATATTAGCTGCCGGCTGGTGTCTCTACACTCTGTTCCCAGCACTCCCGACAGCGACTGCTCTACAGGAACTCGGTGACAATGGTGCTGAGCTAGGAACAAAGGGATAAGAGCTGTTTTAGTTCTTATCGGATTCAAGCTTGGGGGTTGTGAGAGGGCGCCAGGCAAAAGCACGCTGACGCGCTGATTAGCGTACACTGCCTCGCTTTCCTTATTCATTAACAGCAATAGTAGGAAGCTACTTTAGCATTGCATGAAAAGGCAAGCAGTAGATACGAATATATACTTGGTCTAGGGCATCTACTACTGTCGCATGCTCAAGGCACTATTCGTGTCTTAATGTTCCGCACGGACCACTTACGTTAAGCGCCTTGACGGGTTAAGGGATACAGATGCGTAAAAAGTATAGGACGATTTATTCCCGTTTAATGTTATAGCTAGAGTACCGCATAGAGGGTTTATTGTAGTGTAATAGTGTGCCGGAAGTACACTTAGGGAAACTTATAGCTAGATGTAATCTGTCAGCATTTAAGTGTGGGTAAAGGTGGTATATCGCCACCGCTAGTAGAGAGGATGGCCGACCCGCACCGATACCCTTGTCGAGGTGGCGTATAGAATATGCATGCGTATATATACATACGTTTTCGTGGCGTATACTTAGACATATCCCTTCGTGTGGCAAGTTTTTATAGACTTTTCGTATATGCACGCCTTATAAGCTAATCTAGAGGCTCTATACCGTATAGAGCTTAGCATTAAAGCCTCTAGTGTTACAGTCCTTATATCGACAGTAGTACGACTACTGAGAGAGGACATGAACGGACTTGTGGTGGAAGCGCGGGAGGCGCTGGAACCAGTCGTACCATGGGACGAGGGGTAGCGGGGGACTTCGAAACGTGGGAACGTGGAAACGTGGGAACGCGACGTGCCGATGTACTAACGTACTAACGTACCGACATATTTAGTACATTTCTTAGGCGTAGTATTGTATATTTAAAGGACCACAGTTCCTGCCTTAAATAGTTCTCTCTTTATCCCTTCCCCTAAGGTAGCGTCCTACGAAAGTCGGACCGTGCACAGAACACCAAAACACCAGAATCAAAAGTACGCGCATTACCTACATAGGTTTAATTAATATACATCAATCAACCATGCCTTCCAATCGCACTTCTGATGATATAGACTTTGTTCCACTGACTCAATATATTGAGCGACTCAACTCCAAATATTGAGTGTATATAGCAACTGTATACTGAAATCGACAGCTTCTACAACCACGTAGATTTGATCACAGAGCCTGCTTCTATTGGCTGGATCTTATCGATAACTGTAGGACACATTTTACCAGGCGAAGGGATAGTAAATTTTAGAATATAATTAGAGTCAATTTATTAAGTACTTACTCCATAGTTAGATCTTATTATTATAATTACCTGTATACCTAGCCCATTAATAAGTCTACTATAGTATCTACTATCCCTTGAAACGGCAAAATGCGCCCTGCCGTTATCGATAAGGACTAGCCAATTAGATCAATAGGACTCCCAGTTGTCGACACGGAGAGGTTCGAATTTAGGCAACGGCCAGGGCTTCGGGGGGCCTCTTTTGGCAATGCGATTAGGAGGAACCTTATATCGAGTCTTCCAAACAAGGTCTTTATTAACTTTGACACGATTAGGAGGCATGGTGGTGGTGTAATTGATGATTGACACGTTATTTTAAAAACGGTGTTCGCGCACGGGCCATCTACGGTAGGACCTTCCCGTTGCAAGGGATAACGTGCCTCACCCCTAAGCGAGACACCTGTTTATCCTTAACTAATACCCCCCTAATAAATAATTTAATAAAAAAAAACTATTAATATAATTATTTAATATATAGAAAAAAAAAATTTAAAAAAAAATTTAAAATTTATATATATTTAATTTTTTTTAATTTGCCATATACTATTTAAAAATTCACCCCCTTATATTTTTTATTTTATATATATATATAGAATTAATCCATAATGCTATTATTAATATAAAGATGTCTATTCAAAGTGAAGTCACGCTTCCTCCGAACAGCAACATCAATATCTATCACAATTAGCCTTTTGGCTTTTCGCTTTAAAATAAGGCTTATTTAATAGAGAATTTGTTATTCATTCGTCTTATAGCCTTGATAATGCTATGCCGTACGGCGCTGTGTTGTCGTCGCGATAAAACGTCTTACCCCTTGGAGGATCGCGAACAAGTTTCGCGTCTTTCCACCCCTGGAGGATCGCGAACGGTTTCAGTCTCGCGTTTTCCGCTGTTAATAAGTAGTCTTTCCTAACAATTTTTCCCACAGGGTTTTTTAACAGGTTTTGAATTAACGCTTTCTAGCTTCCTATGTTACGGACGCTTTAAGTACGATGTTACGACTACTTGGAGAAGAGTCGGAGGAAGCTAGTTGGTTGATACAAGCACGGTCCAGGATGGATCCGGTAGAACCATATGACGAGAAATAGTAACCGAGTCACGTGATATAATCTGTGTGATCTGTATAATCTATAGGATCTATATAACAGAGTAGACAGAGCATACGTACCTTACATACAAGAAGGATTTTATAGGAGTACGGTTATATATTTAAGGACCCTTAGTCCCTACCTAGATAATTCCTTCCTTATAATAATTCTCAGAATACAATTAGAGTTAATCTATTAGGCAACTACTCCACTAGTTATTATTATATTGTTAACTTTACGCATTACCTATATACCTAGCCTAATAACGAGCCCATCGTAGTTCTTGCTACAAGGTTCCGTTATATAATTACTACCTAGTTACGGTATTAAAAGTTAAATAATATGCCACCAAAAGCAGCCACTATAACGCCATTAACGGCGGCAACTACTTTAAGGTTAGGAGACGACACCAGTATAGCAGATACTAACTCACAATAACCTATAACGGTCGGATAACTATAAGCAATAGTTAACTAGTTAATAGAGAATAATACAACGCTTAAATAAAGGATTAACGGAATAGGAGCAGCAAAGGTTAAGTTACCATTAATTAAAAGATTCTTAGGAGAGAGATTAAAGCTTAAAGGATTTCTTATATAAATATACTTTAAGGTTACGTAAGAGGGAGCAAAGCTAGTAATACCTACGGATTAAATAGCTTACGCAGGATTATTCTTGTTAGGAAGAGCACTTAAGTAGTTTAAGCCTTACCTTATAGAAATACAGACAAATGGAATAACAACCACTAATTAGGACGTGCGGTTTATGTTCTTAAGTTAGGAAGGATTTATAGAGCGACTTATATAAATATTCGGAGACCTAGAGGCAGTAACTATAGCGGAAAGAAAACTCTAAGACATTACGCAATAAACCTTAGTAATTAAGTACACAACATAGTTCTAAACGCTAGCTATATAAGTTAAGTGAAATAACAGGGCGCTTATAGTATAGTATAAATAGGGACTTAAGGCTAAAGTCTAGGACGTAATTATTCTAATAGAAGATATAGATACCCTAAGGGAATTAATAGATTAAGCGATAAAGATTAATAATAGGATCTTCTAAAGGGAATAGACTAAGAGAGGTTAGGACAGAGTTCTATAGTCGTATAAGGCGCAGAGCACGCAATAATAAAAGCTAAGTTAGAAACTATGGTATAGCGCAGAGCTAATAAACCTAAGTGGTACTAAAGAAGCCTATAAGAGATAGAGTAAGAAACTATAGAAACCCAGAAGTTAAGGATTTAGTAATTATAGGACCAAGGAGCAGAGGCTAAACTAGGGATCTTATTAGCAGAAGACGTTTAGGCGGACTTTATAGCAAAGTTAATAGTTTAAAGACGGAGCTTACATAAATTGCGGGAAATAGGGTTATTTCGCGAGGGATTATAA
>Ga0307515_10009857_pt1 | contig 18404 bp, 11 predicted proteins | sample 17_EM_MG_FD_194513 | JGI IMG/M metagenome (GOLD analysis project Ga0307515, IMG submission 194513) | Populus trichocarpa ectomycorrhiza microbial communities from riparian zone in the Pacific Northwest, United States - 17_EM | ecosystem: Host-associated > Plants > Roots > Unclassified | place...
CAAATCGACACAAACCACATGATTTCTAAGCATGAAATCTACAATGTTGAAGGGTTAAGACAAAACAACGATCACAGGTTTCAGTACATGGGCATGAAAAGGCTCTCTTGTACTGGGTCAGTGAGTTAGTTTTTGATGAAAAACAATAAAAGAAAAAAAACAACAACGAGGTTAACATGTTGCCATGTAGAGAAGAACAACCAAAGGTTGAACAACGTTAAAATCATGAAAGAACAACGTTTAAAAATGAATGAAACAATGCTAAAATATCCAAAACAACAATGGTTAGTGATGGTTTGTCAGGAAAATGACAGGAGTGGTGGCTAGGATTCCTGATTTTGATCTCTAAAAAAAAAAGACAAAGAGGTTGAGGGTATATATAACAAGGCCTTGAAATGACGATGTTTGGTGTGGAAAAAGCTCAAAATAGTATTTGAAAGTCAATGCCTTTTTAGTTTTAATCCTCTTGAAGTTTTAATTATTCAATTAGGCACAAAATCAAAGCCAAATTAATAAAATCTATTAATGATGTCATGGACCAAAGTTAAATAAACCCTTCAAGTTCTCAGCTATAAAATCATAAATCTGTTTCATTAAGCCCCTGATTGAATTAATAAGACCTCCTAAATTAAACCAATTTGATAAATTTGGTCCTTGATCCTTCAATTCCTTCAATTAAAACCATTTTTGTTTAATTTAAATCCTTAAAAAAATTTCTTATTTAATTAAAACCTTGAGGAATCTTGATTGACTTATTTAAACAAATAATGTTTTTGGATTTTCCTCTCTTTTTGAAAATATTTTTGGGTAAAAATAGGTTATAATAGTTTTCCTTTCTTTACAATGTTTATAGCACAAAGGCTTATAGAAAAGGCTTTGTATAATAGGTTTGTCAAGAAAAGATGGTGTTCGTGAAAACTTTGAAAAGTGGTAAAGTCAAGAAAAGACTATGCATGGAAATTTTAAATGTTAGTCAAACCAAGAGGTGACCAACCTCAATTTTCTAAAATGATCAAATCAAAAGGTGACCAACCTTATTTGTCTTTGATCGTAGAGTTTGTTTGGCTTACCTATAAGATTTGACCGAATATATCTCAATTGTAGGAGTGAAGCCTTCTGATAACATAATTGAATTTCAATTGAATTATGGCACAAGGACGGATCTCCTAATACAAGTTGAATTTTGCCGCAAGACCGCTTGTCTTAAAGAATCAAATCCACGATGCTCTTTAATTGTAGGGCTAAAACTTTTAGTGCCAAGTTAAGTTGGAAGAAACCTTGTCAAATCTTTGTTGACATGGATTTATTAGAGCTATTTTAGATTCCAATTGGGATTTTTACCTATAAGATTTCTACAAAACATTACACAATGATAAACACTTTTGGATAGATGACATGTATATATCATTATCTGGATTAAAATATAACCCCCTCTTCTTTTGTAATACATCTTCCTTATTGATAGTAGGACCGATTATTTCTAATTTTACCTCTCTTAGTCATTTGACACACCAGCCCACTCGAGTTTTACTGTGCAAATCCTTTGTTTGGTTGCTTACAAGTCATACGACCTAGGGCTTTTTGCAATAACATCCCAAATATACAAGGGTGCATTGATCTTATCGTCATACACCTAACATTTATGGTATTTTTTTATATGTTCTACGCAGTCTCTTTACATGGTCATCTAGAAGTAACCAAATCATTGAATCTACTCAACCATCATTTGTTTGTTTGCATGAGTGGCATAAATCCTTTTATGAACTTATCACAAGGCCTTTTTGGCTTCTTTTTTATTCAAACATCTTAATAGAGTTCTGTCAAATGATCTTTTGCATAGGGTTTCTCCATCCAGGTAGTATTATTCAATTGTCATCCTTCTTAAGGTTTTCTTGTCTGCCTTGGATGCTTCTAATGGATATTTATGGCATTCGATGAACTGTTTGATGTCATGATACCAAGGTTTCCCAATTATTTCTCCTTCAACTAAACAACATTGATATGGAGAATTCCTGATCTCTATGTAGATTAGGTGCACTCTGATTTCATCTCCAACCCATGAATGCATGCCTCATATCATGTCACATTGTTAGTACAATCAAACTATAACTTGATTGAGATGAGATACTGACTTATGGAGAAGAAAAAAAAGGAAAAATCTAGCATATATTTGGCCCTAGTACTTCTATGGATAATAGAAATGCGATTTATTATAGGTTGGGGAGCAAGCCTATAACTGAAAAGCAAATCGAGTATCCGAACAAGGTGGGGGAGGTCCAAGTCACAAGTCGTTGGTTTTAACTTTGATTTTATTTGTGGAAAGTTACAATCTTGAAAGCAGAAATTATTATCACAAATAGGAAGGAAGATTTTGTTTAAGGCAGTGATTACTGCCACCCCAAATTATATGATGTCCAGTTTTAAATTGCAAACAAGTTTTTGTTGTAATTGTTGTCTGAGAAGGAAGTTTTAGCATTGAAATAATATGTACTGGGTCTACAGTCGCAAAGAACACCTTAGTATGGGATTAAGAAAAGCTTGGAAGCCTAACTATGAAGTATGGATATTTTGTGCAATCATCCTTGCATAACATCTCTTCTCAGATAGAATCTCCTTCACGTTGTGTCTTAAGATCAAGTGAGGCTATCCAAAGCTTCTAAAAGAAATAATGGGCTCTCAAGATACCTTAGAAAATCACAAATTTCTTGTGTGAGGCTTTACAAACTCTTTAGCCACATGAGAGGGTTTGTTTAAGAGAAATATTGGCCCAAATTTTGTATCTTATATGTGGAGTAGAAGTGGAATCAGTGGAATATACCTTTCTTTTATGGTGATCGTGGATAGTGGACGTGGCTCGCAAGCCAATTAGGTAATAGCGCAAGTGATATCGATTTTGTTTTGATAAAGGATTTGTGGTTAAAGCTACAACATACTTTTAAAGGATCTGCAATTTGGTCAAATTGCATTACTCTAATGGCATATTTGGAAAGCAAGGGCCGACTATTTTCAAAGGGAAAGTCGCTAATCCTAAGAGTCTATTTTTAGATGCTTCAAAGGATCTTTGAATCAATATTACTCTTTAATGTTGCCTAACTTATGTAGTGTTTAAAATTATAATAGCAGTTGTTTTTTACTTTAAAATATATCAAAATAAATTTTTTATTTTTAAAAAATTATTTTTGAAAGGGAAAGTCACTAATCCTAAAAGTCTATTTTTAGCTGCTTCAAAGGATATTTGAATCAATATTACTCTTTAATTTTGCCTAACTTATGTAGTGTTTGAAATTATAATAGCAGTTGCTTTTTACTTTAAAATATATCAAAATAAATTTTTTATTTTTAAAAAATTATTTTTGACATCACGATAATCTAAAATTATATAAAAAAATAATTTAAAATAAAAAAACAAAAAATTTCAAAAATGTTTTTTGATACAAACACACAGTTCTTGGAACTATTAGTAGTGTTTGAAGGTCATGATCAACAACAGACAACTTGACCATTTCAAAATGGTGTAAAAAAACATGTGCTCTCTAATTTGATTTTTTGATAAAGTTTGCTGGACCTTAAATTTTTATTAATTGGTCAAGCATGATTCTTTCAGCCTGATATGCGTTAGTGAAATACAAATGGCCAAGATTAGTAGAGGTGTGTTGAAAACTACAATTGAATACATTAAATTACAATTCTTGTAATTATACTCCTTAAAATCACATTTCCTCTCAAATATCTTTCTTCATCCCGATTCAAATAACATCTCGATCTCACTCAAAAAAACCCTTATACTTCTCATCTTCTCTATATGCTTCATAAATCACTAACTTTTGCTTCCAAACTATAATTCATCTCACAAATCCTTCACAATCACCATCAGAGCCCAAAATATATAACATCCTTCCAATCATGAAAACTCTTAATTTTTTATTTAGATGAGGAAAGTTGAAGCAAGCCAAGGGATAATTATTTATGGATTTGTGGGAAACAAATAGCTTTTAGGGCTCGAGAGAATTTCTTTTTATTTTTAGGAGTGAATATTAATATAGTAATATATATTTAAGTATTTGATATATTTAGGATTTGTAATTCAATGTATCAATCCTTAGCTTTCTACTTGCTTCAATTAATCTCTACCACCCCATCATCCATCTTTGCTTAATTCATAGATAAGACAGCAAGGTAATTCCTTAGGGATATTACGGCGACATGGGACATGGTAGGGAAGGACTGTGTTAGCTATACACCTAGAATGGTCAACATTTGCTGATTGGGCGGTCCCTGAACGTGTTTGTTGACTGGATCAACTGCCAGATGAAGAGTATGGTGCAAATTCATCATATTTTGATTATTTTTTTTACTAAACTTTTTATATATTTTTTATATATTTTTTTTTGATGTGCTATATTAAAAATTATTTTTAAAAAATAAAAAAAATTATTTTAATATATTTTTAAATAAAAAACACTTTGAACCAAAACCCCACTATTACAATCTCAAGCTTGTGTAATAACATTTTGATTGTTAAATGAGTTGCAACCTTCCATCCAAAACCGAAGAAAACAGGAAAACACCTGAATATAAAGACGCACCATAATCATCAATTACTCCTTACCTCCCATGTTGAAGGCAGTTTTAGAAGCAACCGTGGTTGCTGGAACAGCTTGAGCACGGAGAATTTAAATCAGATTATTTAAACAGAGTACAGACATCAAGGTTACATAAAGGTTAGAAACAACTGACCATTTAGTAAAGCTATATATTTACATATAAACTATTGGTGACTGATACCTGAAAAGGGGGAGTCCCTTGTGTCGCCATTTTGATGGAAACCCAGAAACTTGTGCATTCCAGCCCTTTAGCCTCACATAAAGGACTCGTGGAATAAGATCCAGTTAGAAAAAGAAAACCGATTAGAGATAAGCTTCACGCAGGAATAGTAATGCGTTCTAACTGAATAGTTAGAGATGCCGCAAGCAAAGATCATATAGCCTAATTGACTGCAAGTTAGGCTATGACCCTCTCTCAAGTGACCAGCATATTGGCAAGCCTAAGCTGCTTCTCCAAAGGCAAATACTCTTTTAAACATGTACAGGTATGATACATCACATGCAATAGAAAGGAGGCAATATCCTTTTCACTTCCGTCAATAGGTTGCGTGCTATTTGTATTGTCAGGGGGTCCTTTGTCAGTAACCAAGTAGTATATGCGTTCGGTTGATGTCCAAAGGGTAGAAACAATGGATTCCGCAACAACTTCCCAACTAGGTTCGGTCACAAGGGAAGGGAGGGTAACTGGTAGATCACTCAACACGGATAGCTGGTCCAAAGTCAGAAGAGACCCATATTTGCAACAGCTACCAGATAGCAGACCGAGAAACTTTAAGGCCTGCAGAAGAAATGTAAAGATCCTTTATTCAAAAGCATTATCACAAAGAAAAATTAAAAACAAAAACAAAAGGACTTTAAAGGTGAGAAATAATACAGGTTCCTTTGCCCCTTATGATTCAGATGACACAATGGCAGAAAACAACGCATGGGAATCACTAATTTCTACACAGAAATGCATTTTGAAAAGGTTCGAATTAAAAAGAGCTGAACTTCTTAAAAACATGTACACAAGAATGGAAGTGGAAGTGGAAGTGGAAGCGGATCATATCAACTGCCAATGAGGGATGGATTTTTCAAGGCTGCATTTACATACAAGTAACACTAGCCAGACTACTTGCACAGATCAACTATACCACCACCACCCTCCCCCCCTGACTGCAGGTAAACAAACTATCCTCCTAAATACATACAGGGTTACTATTCCATATTTTGCTTAGACTATAGCTACCATGCCGGTGCCTTGTGTTGGGAAATGGGAACCAGTCACCTATGCATTTTGATTGTGTAAAAAAAAGCTTACTATGGAAGGATAGCTCGAGACACAACTAATCTCCACTGCATCAACAAGCCACTGTCTTTTGACACTACCATCTGCATATTGCAAAGCTGCTACCACTTCAGCATGCAAATTCCAAATATCTGTATTGTTGAAAAGAGGTGCATTAAACCAATTCTAAGCAAGAAATTCCAAGGCAAGAACCACCAAAACATGCAGCAAATTGAATCCAAATTGGCATCATGGAAACAACATTAGCAATATTTAGAATTAGACCGGCTCAAAGTTATTCAACTACCATGCTCTTTCCAAGTAAAGTAACTAACCCTTTGATTTAGAGTTCAGCATATAAGCTTTTAATCTTCCAAGCTCGGTTAATGGGATGGAACCCATCCTAACTAGCTTCACTTTCGCTAGAATCTTCTTTAGGACTTCATTTGACTGGCTACCTCCTTGCACAAGATCCCCTAATGGAACCTGCAAAGCAAACATTGCAACATAATTTTCTGAGAATAGAACATAATGGAAATTCAAATGCTCCTACATAAACTCTACAAGACTAAATAATGTTTTGAACCATTTTGGGTTCAGCTCAGTATTTACAAACCAATTAAGTTGTTGAATATAGATATACATGAAAGAGTTCCAAAGAGTACTCCCCATGGTACTAAATATGATTACCAGTAGAAACTTGATGCTCTTCAAAAACATTATCAGTAGATATGATTCAAGTTCATAGCATATGACCTAAATATCCACAAAGCAGAAACGAAGACAAGAATTTTCTGAAAAGAAATGCTCCATAGAGAGATGATTGACCATGTTTACCTGCAGGAAATCCAATAACCAATCCCCTTGAGCCTTTGCCAAGCATTGAACTGCCACACGCCATTCCTCTGCAGCGTTTGGCAGATCCACTCCTGTGAAGGCAGCAGATTCTGATGCAGGCAACAAGTGAAACAGCACCTCTATGCACTTTTCAAGGTTTGATATGTACTCTACAGAGCTAAGGACAGCTCCTTCTAGACACTGATAGAGACCCACCCAGCATGAGATTCTCAATGAGCTCTTCTGATCAGAGCTATACCCTTGGTATAAAATATCTGAGCAAAAGTATTCAGCAATATCATCAAGCAGTTTCTCTAGCCTGGAACCTGAGAATACTTTTATCAGGCCTGCAAGATGAAAGAGCAGACATGACTGTAGATTCAACTCTAGTGTCCTGAACCTAGTCAAATCAGATAGCTCGTCAAGGAAAGTCAGGAGGGGATCAAATTGATTCGCATGAGCTATTGAGAATTGTACACATTCCTCCCGAAGGGCTCCCCTCTTAAGAGCTGAATCTGGCAACAACACCTCAGACACTTGAGCCTCATATCTCATGCAGCGTCTAATGATCAATCCCCAATCCACTGTTGGCAATCTAGGAGCTCGGGAAAGGCATCTTAAAACTGTTACAACAGTGCCCACATGTGCAATAGCCCCTGCCTGAAAATTAGACAGCAAGAAATTAGAAAGAAGAATTCACAAAAAGCATCTCTCAATAAGAAAAAAATAGCTGAAGAAAATAATATATGCAAGCAATAAGATAAGACTAACGAGTAGGTAGTGGAAGAAGGCAAAAACATTAATAAGTCTGCATGTATTTGCTTATGCTGGTGTTGTAAATCTACAATGTGATAACAGAGATTTCCCAGCACCTGATGCATAAACTAGAATAGATCATTATACGAGGCAGAACCCAAAGTTATAAGCAGACAAAAGTTGATTGTTCTCTCTCCATTCCAAAGTTGAAAATGTCTCCACACATGCACAAAGAACTAGAGTCCATCTACTTCTTATGCCAAAACTTCAATTATTCTACAATCTTTCAGCATAAACAGGGAGAAGCAGAAGCATGCGTGATAGTTCATAGTTCTTTCTGAAAATATACTAGAAAATATTCATTGCCTTCTAATGATTGCACTCTAGCCTAAAGCTAAACAAGGATAGAGAAATAGAGAGAGGAGAGATGAGGGGGGGAATCAAGAAATAGCGAGCTGGGAGGCTTTAATTTAAATAACATCCAAAGCGGTCTCCAGACAATATTGTATTCTTTATACAAGGACACCAAAGAAATCCTAACATCCTTTTAAGTAACTATATGAAAACAAATACCTAATATCCAACTAATATTAATGCATTTTCTTCCAAATATAAAACAACAAAAAATCCTTAGGGGATCCTCCATCATAGCTTGCATACCAGCACAACACACTAGTGCATCCACCAAGAAAACATGGGCCACTGTGGAAAACTTCCCTCTCCTTCATTTACCTTTATCCGTCCACATAGCAAGGTCAACTAGTTAAGTGCATTCCAATTTAATAAAATGTGAATAAGATATTTACTTACACACATACATAAATACATATGTGCACACGAGCAAACACATATAATCTAAGAATTGGTTTTAGCATTCATCACCAACAAAGAGACACGACAAGAAACATGCTTATAGACACACCTTAAGGTATAAACTATTAGAGAATTATATAAATCATATCTTGAAACCTCACTTAATAGCTTAAACTATTAAACTGAAATGGTTCTTTGAAATGGTATCAGAGTCTTGCTGACTAAGCGATCACAAGTTCGAATTTCACCTCATCATTTTATTTGATAAAAATTAACCACAAGTTTGCGTAGGCCTGTGTAAGTTTCAAGCTCAAAAAGCTTTCACTTGAGGGGGTGTGTTAAAGAATTATATAAATCATATCTTGAAACCTCATTTAATAGCTTAAGCTATTGGGTTGAGATAGTTCTTTGACATAAACATGATGTGTTCACACACACAAACAGCATAAACCCCATGTTTATCTCAGGCATGCATTCTCACTAAAAGAGCTATACATACATTCATGTTTAGCGAGAGAGAAGATGAAACAAATCACAGCTCATATTAGATACAGATAGCCACAAAGGAATAAAATTACTACAATAAACATGTAACCTGGAACGTTTAGACAGAACCTACCCCGGAGTTATTTAGATGCATTAACCATATAGTCAGCTTCATAACTAAATTGTCCTCAGGAAAATTGTGAGAAATTGTTTTGCTATCAACAACATCAGTCTGATCATTGCTTTCAGCATTTAGAAGTTCCTTTGACCACAAACCATTTCGAAGGAATGAAACGGCCCAAGCTGCATTTTGTTGCATTTTAAGATCATCAGAATTTTGCGCAATGAGAAATATCTCTTGCACCAATGTTGTCAAATGTGGCTCACAAAAAGGGCTTGAAAGTAAAGGGCCCAAAATATGAGAAGATTCCTGTTAACCAAAACAAAGAATGGTGTTCAAAACATAAACCCCTATTTTTGTGAGGGTAACTCTAACAAAAACACAGAATATAAGAAAGAACCTTTTGTTCACAAGCAGTCTTGATTGAGGCTGAGAAGTGATGGGCATGAACCAAAATCCCTGCACCAGCTCCCATTGCATTAACAACTCCAAGCATCCCACCCAAATGGATGATAGGAGGGAAAGAACTACAGTAGCATTTTCTAAACATCTCCAGTAAACCTTTTACAAATTCAGCTTCAAGAGGGTGCACACCTTCATTCAAAATGCAAGCGATAAGACTTCCGGCACCAATGCATGATGCCAACATCAAGCTCTGATGGAAAGTACCAGATTTTTTAACAGATAATAACTCAGATATGAGCTCATGATAGCCCTTTAATAGTTGATCCAGCTCATTATCATTGATCATTTCCACTCTCCGGCAGAATGCCACAACACTGGGAAGTGCAAGACAGGATCCTACTGATAAAGCTTTCTCCCTTCCTTCACTGGAAAAAGATGAGTTCGTTACTAGAGAGTTTACATGTGGGATCCATGATATAATCAAGTCCTTTATCTTCAGCATAGCATCATGTGCCCCAGCTCTATATATTGCACTGAAAGAGATCCCCAAGCCAAGGACAAGACCAGCAACACCCCAAGGATCTTCCTCCAAGTCATCACACTTCTCAAGCAACTGGTCAGATGTCAAATTGATTTCCATATCATTAGCACCCATGCTGAAAAATGGAGGAAGACTTTCTAGAATATCATATGAAGCATTACTGAGCTGGCTTGTCATCAGAAGTAATGTCCTAAGAATCTTCCCTAATAAGTCAACCTCCTGTGCCTTGTACTTTTCTTTATCCAAATCAACATTATCAGCAGCTTCAAACCTGGTAAGAAGGTCTTGGCATGCAAAGCCCAAGCCAAGCCCACAAGCTCCTTTGACGAGGATGCTTTTGCTGCCATGCAAAACCTGAAAGCATGCACTGTCTTATAACAAATGCCATATAACTTGTATAATCCTTTGCAAAAGAATCTAAGTTGATCCCTTTCATAATAATTTTCTGAAGTATACTTCATTAATCCCTCTGTTAGTGACACCAAAAAAAACCCTACGTGTACAAATACACTCATTTTGAAAGCTTTTTCAAAATGGACTGGAATAAAATGTTCACAGTTCCAAACCACAGATCTTCATACCTTTATAAGTCCAGTGATATTCTCAAATTTCTGTTTGTGATCAGTTACATGAAGACAACTTGAAACCAATCCAAGAGATATTGCGGCTGACCATTGGCGATGATCATGCTCATTCTGGAACAACCAGTTTAGCAGAAACTTTGAAGCAGTTGATTTGACAGTATGGGTAGATGGAGCCAACACCTGACAGTAGCCAGCAAAACCAACCATTTAACTGACAAAGCATGTGAATCAAGAAGTTTAAATGTGAATGGTAGTGCATTTCTATTTAATAAAAAACCAAACCATTACTCAAAAATCAGAATGACTGGTTAAGAGGCCTTTAATAGAATAAGATGAAATAGCAGGATTGTGCCAGGACCTGAAACCAATTAACTGACCACCAAACTTTCACCCAGCCTCATAACTTGGTGAAGGGAAATTTGCAGTTCAGATGCCCTGGATGGCATTTTCATTTTCATTTTCCTTTTTTTTCAATATCACTGTCTGTTTCCCACATTAATGCCAGCCTGGGCTGAAATTTGAATCCACAGTCTCTACATTCCATCTCATAAATATCATGGATATGCATATAAAATTGATCTTATGATTGGTACAATGATCCCAAGCACCGAACAAAGTAAAGACATCAGTAAGTAGTTAGATTGTGAAATCTGGAATGAGATTTATAGAGCAATCTCTTACCACACAGAGTGCACCAATAGCCAGAGCAATATTTTCAGCAGAACTTGGGATAGACTCTTCAGCAAGTCGCATCACACGCTGCAAGAAAATAATGCAGTAGAAGAGCATTACACATGGCATGAATCTGTTTAAAATTGCTGCAGATAAAATATTATGGTACAAATGCTAGAAGAGGAAAAGGTGAACCTTCAGGATATCGGTAGCAGCTTTAGAAGTTTTATCTAATGAAACAGATGGTGCTTTAGCATCAAGGGATGAAATATTTGCCCTTATCCAACGCCGCATGAAGGACTTCCAAGATTGCAATGAAAGAAGGGCAGTGAAAATATTTCTTGATAATTGAAGAGAAGCAGCTATTTCCACCAGTGCACTCTCATATCCAGCATGGAAATCTACAGATACCTGGGAGAGAAAGTAACATAGATTTAAATATCATAGTAAATTCTCAAGAAAAGAACTCAACATATGATTTCTTACTCTTGACAAGCATTGGCTGTTCACATCTTTAGGGGTAAAGGAAAGGCATAACAGAGCTGCCCCAGGTAATTGCCCAGCACTACCTTTTATCCCTGCAAATGTATTGCTCATTTGATTTACTGTACAGGTCACACATAAGAAATGAACAGACTCCAAGACAACTCGACGTAAAATGAAAAGGTGAAGTAGATAACCTAGCATTCAATAGGCTAAACCATCTTAGATGGACAAGAAACTAGAGCTCTTGAAATCCAAACAAACAAACACAAAAAGACTTTTCAAGACTCCTTTTCATTCACCAAATGGCCCTCTCAAAGTTTACAACAAATGTAACACGAAGTCAGTCCTAAAGAGTCATAACCAAATAAAAAATAAAACCTTAATGAATAAAACTACATAACAATCCAGATAATAGCAAAAAAAAAAAGACATTTCAAACCTTATAACTAGAACCTTCTCGGATATGACAAAATTGCACCATTAGTGAAAGTTTAAAGTGACTAAGAAAACACCCTTCATATTGTACCGCATCAAGAAAGTTTGCAGTGGTCACCTTTAAGAAAGGGCAACCACCCTTGTCAGCGAGATGCCTGTATTTGTCAAACAATATTATCCATCTATGATGAATCTAATACATCATTTTTCTATATTTTACTTTCTTTTTCCTTTTCCCACCCTTGTCTGCTAGATTCCTGTATTTGTCAAACACTATTATCCATCTATGATGAATCTAATACTTCATTTTTCTATATTTTACTGTATTATTCACCTCATATATTGCTTCTCTACTAGAGGTTTTACATTGTATTATTCCTCTCATCTCATTTTCCTTTTCTTTTTCATTTCCAAAGTCCACTCAATATCTTTCAACTCTTTTCCCACTTATTCTGCATCAGGACCTGTAACAAGGGCAGACAATAAACTTCTCGCAATCACTTGAGTTGTCATGATACCATAAAATGCTTTGGACAGAGGGGGTTGAGGATTAAAGACAATAAACCAAAACTCACATGGAAAGCAGCATGATCTACATCAGAACCCAATTGCATATAATACCTGAGACGAGAACCTGTGGAAATACATTTAGCAACTTCTCAATCTTACTTCCAGCAATTTTTTTCTCCTTCACCAACCTTCGACGATTCCTGGAGCAAATATAACCAAAGTATCAAGCTTCAATATCTTATGGTTTTCAGCAAGTGAAGGAGAAAAGTGGATGTGTTCTTTACACATGTTCATGAGTTATGATCTTGACTTGAAATCCTTCCATAGCCGTGAGCACATCAAGATTCGTCTCACGTAAAAGCAAATCCGTGTTCACTGTCTTAAAATCTGGAATTCCTATTTGTATATGTGTAACCTAGTAAAGCATAAAGTCATTCAGAGAATCTGTTTTAACTGGAGCATATGATGTGAGGATGCAAGAAACCAAACATGGTTAGCAGCAAAATAGATGAGTACCGGGACTAACGATAGTACATTTTGTCAAAGTAAAATTATCAAGACAGAAGATTTTGAAAACAATAAAATTTTCCAATGATTTTATATAACTTTCAATAATAAGCATCTCACACAATTTACCTCATATTGGCTCAGGGCCTCAAAGGCAAAGATCCTTGCCCTTGCCCACTCAAGTGCATGACTGACATGTACAGCAGTTCCAATACCCCATAAAATTTGCAAGACATTCCTTGAAGCTTCTGAATATGCTTCAGCATCCATTGCACCCCATCTCAGAAGGAGGCATATGCTGTCAATGGCAAGAAGTCATTTGGTATATATTAATATACCAATTGAAAGAAAGGATGAAAAAGTTACGGCTAAATGGATTAGGTACAAAGATTTGACAGAAATATCAGGCGCAACTAAGAATGTTGTCCTCAAGGTAAATCAACAAAACGGATTACTGTTGCCCTAAAGTTAATGAGAAAAAAAGGAGCAATATAAATTAAAACAAGGAGAACAAATGGGGAATGTTTTACGGTGCAATTTTCCAAACAGGAAGAAAAATGTTGAGAAAGGTTCTTATTTAACCACTGGGTAATACTGCCTCCTGACCAGGGTAAAATGTCCCCCTTTTACGAAAGGATACGATGCCTGGACAGCTAAAGGTAGGCAATCCTTTAGCAATCTAAAGTTACCTAGCCTCACCTTTCTTTTGGTATGATCTATATTGGTTATATAATCAGGATTGCCAAATGGAGGCACAAATTTAAATAGCAATCAAAACCAGCACGTGCTTACCTTTGTGCAAGAGCCGGGTCTGTGGTGTAGTCTACCGCATGCTTACCAATGACATCCCAGGCAGTATAAAAATCTAAAAAGAAAATTTATTCAACTGTAGTTCAGAACATAACATAATGATAATTAGTGCAATTTTAACTTATCGTGAACATAATCGCTGGAGGACATACAGTTGAAATATATGGGTAAGAAAACACACATTATCCTGCTGACAATAATTGAAGTATTTGTGGTTAAACTTAGCATTCAAATTTTCAGGCCGCATACAAGCATGGAGTTAGCATTTTTCCAAAAACACCATATCATTCAAACTATGACTTTATAGAAATGCTCAAATATGTTCTGAAATAATAACTACCACTGCAGTCAAGGTAAGGATACTAATACAAAAATCTACAGCATTAATTGATAATCATAATAAATGAAATTGACAATATCTGTCCAGTAAAAAATAGAAGAGGTGGGAAACAAAAAGAAGGGTGGATAAAAATCCATCTTATTAAGAGTTAAAACTTGGAGATAAAGAATCTCAGGGGTCCTTCCTAAACTTTCTGCAGAGGAGCTGCAGGCTCACTAAGTAAGCATAAGGCACCTCCATTCTGGCCAAAGCTTCTAAAACCTTGACATTAAATTCTAGCAATTACATGTCATCATTTATGATGGTCTTGACCATCAGATAACTAGAAATCAAAATGAGTACGCCATTACATACTTGAACTTGCAAGACAAATTTGGATAAAAAGCATACAGAATGTTCTCAAGAAATATGATGCAATTTTTCAGACATAACGGAAGAGGCAAAAGCAACATTTTCAAACCTAGAAATGTTTAAGATATAAATTGGAAAAGGAAAAGGATTGGGTTTTAAAGCAGGAGGAGGATTACCAATTACATCAGCTTCACATAGATGTGCAAGGCTCTGAAATCCAAGAGCTTTAATAATATGATCTTGGCTCTCAATGCAAGCCTGTTAGTTCAGAGCAATGAGACCCTATTAAATTGTGTAAACTCAGGACATTAGAAAATAGAGCAGCAATGGCTTCACACATACCGAAACAGATAAGATAAGATCCACCCCCCTATCAGGGTTCTTTCTGCAAATGTCCCGAATGGAGGCAGCCAAACTTATTAAGATGTTTCTCTCATGCTTGAATTCAGTGAGCCCCTTCGGAAGCAATATTGCCTAAAAGTCAACTAGCATGTTAGTATCACAGCATAGTAATATAGCAATAGAATTTGAGAATGAAACAAACTCATGGACAGGAAAATCTGTTTAGCATGGATGAATAACTTCTGTTAATTTACCATAGAAAATTAGATATTTTAGTTCGTACTTGGTACTTCTTTAGGGAGTCTAGACATTTGAGGTTATCATGACATTTAGTATTAGTTATAAATTTTATTTTGTTATATTTCCTGTTTGAATAGCCTTTATTCATCTTCAGTATTGACAAAGGCTGAAGTGCCATTTCAGCCAAAATCTTTTCTTTATGGCAGCAATATTCACAATAATTGTTGTACAATGGCCATTCAGTTTTAGTGACTGTGAGTTTCATCAATCATGAACATTCTAAACAGTCATCCACCCTTCTATACCTTCAGGACAAAAGGAGCGGATAAAATCCAAGAAAATGTGAGAAGGAGCTCTATGAAGCTTTAGATCAAAAAATGTCTCCTGAAGTCTGTAACTACAGTTAACAACATCCAAGAATCTTTAGACCAGGCAATCACTATACTTCAAGTTTGTGTTAACAAGCTCAAAACAAAAGCAGTAGAAGAAACACTAGTTCCATCATTCCATGATAAGAAATAGCAGCAACTAAGAAACTAAGAATTGCAGAATAACGAAAAGTTCCAGTAGTAGATTTTTTACAGGCAGAATGTGGACAACATGTTTAAAAACTTTACTTCATTATTCAAGTAGACAGGATGTTCAAGAAATTAATTCATCATTCCAAAAAAGAAAAAAAAAACCTTGAATGGTGAAGTTGAAGGCATGTAAAAATGCATGTATCAAGGCCAGGAGTGCAACTTCAAGTTATGGAGAAAGCATAGAAAATGCAGATTCTTACTACTACAACACTTTGAAACACAAGGTTGAGTTTTTTCTAACAAAGGGAGAATGGTGTTGCAGTTTGAGTTTTTACCCAAAATCACTAATCTTGGGAAAATTAGGGATTTTATTTTACTTCAAATGTTTCTCATTTAGTGAATCTACTTGTTTTATGTTATTATAATAACTAATATTAACTATAACTTTTTTGGTTAGAAATTTTATTCCAATTCCCGTTTTCTTTTATGGTTCCACGGTTTAATTCTTTACAAAAAGCATATCTTTCTTGGTTTAGGGTTTCTTGTTGAATTGATAATAAAATTAGAATTGTTCTCTGCCTACTGCCATTCTTCAAAGATTCATCTCCCCCTTTTTCTTCCTCCCTCTCTCTCCTTTCTTCCCTCCCCTCCTTCCAGAATCCTTTCTCAGGTCCTAGATAATGAGGCCGAATGGCTATATTAATTTTGACACAAATAAATAGAAATTATCTTCTCTTTTTGAGCAACATGCTAGTCCCACTTCATCCTCACCATTCTTTGCACACAAGCCTCCAAATGGAACAGAATTTGCATCTAATTGCATTACAAGAACACATATTAAACAATCTTTACTGGGATCAAAAAAGAATTTTTCAAACTTTCTTCTATCAAACAGTTCTGCACATCTCAACTTCATTGATTATTTCAAATTTTTGTTGTATGTTTGTTTCTGCTTTCCTAAACAATTAAAATGAATGGTTATTTGCAATTCAGCAGAGTGGAAGCAGAAGAATCTTACTTGCAAACTCCCAAAGGCACGGTCATTGATTGCCCAGGTCTGACAAAGCAAACGAGCGCCGGTGGCATACAACACACTGAATATGACACATAGGTTGTAGTTAAAAAAATACAGATATGAAGAAAGGACAGCTAAGATTATGTAACAAGTTAAAAAAGTTTTAGAGGTCACCAGTAAATGATAAGACTTTAAAGGTTTAATTGCATATTTCATCCATGAACTATTAGAATTGGCAGTTTCAATCTTATGCTTCATTTGCATTTATTAGGTCCCTGAATTTTTCTTGGTGGATGCCATTCACCAGAGTCCAACTATAAACCAAGAAAGTTGAAGACTAACTATTGACCATAACCAACAAGTTTCAGTTAGAGTCGTATACAGATGGCATCTTGACTATAATGTCTTTCATATATCTGTTCAAATTCCAACTTTCTTGGAAAATCAACAGCTTTCCCGGGAATCTACTACGCCCAAACCACCAAAGCCTAAAAAAAATACATCAACCATGCCAGCACCAATGACTACACCAATGAGTTCACCAACACTGCTTGCCTCTAACTCAGCAAACACCTCAATTTGCAGTTGTGAAGCATAAATCAAGCTCGGGCCCATTCAGTTCTTGAACATCAAAACCCATAATACATGTTTAGGATATAGTTTTTTATTTTTGTTTTTTCCTTCTCTCTTTTGGTAAAATCTTCGAAATTTTGTTTCTCTTAGTTCTGTTACTATATTAGATTTGATATTCTGTTAAAAAAAATAAGGATTTTAATTTTCCTCTGATACTTCATCTTTAGCAGCCACAATGTGGATAGCTTAAGTTCTTTGCTTGAATTGCTGATAATTTCACATACAATTTCAGTTGCTTCTTTGAGGATGTGGGTTGTTTTATTTTTGTTGTTGGTCTAGGATTCTACCATGAAAGGCTTTTATTGTAAACAGGTGGGGTTGGAAATTTGAGGAAGATAGAATCAAACTATTTTCTGCTTTGCATGATTTGGATAGAGCATTCAAATGGGCTTAGAGAACATTTTTGTCCATTTGTTGAGCTGGAATGCTTATCAACACTTTGTCCTTTTTTTTACTTTTAAAGAGGGATCACAAGTTTGCCATGTGGTCTCTGTCAACTTCATGCACCTGGTAATTCGGTCAGCCAAACTGAACAGCTTATTAACTAATAATTAATGTTGACAGATCAACATTTCTAGTGACAGAGTTTTGGCTCAGTAACAACACTAGGGGAACAAAATGAGTTTGGACACTTGCAGCCCATTATAAAAGTATAAGAATGAAACATCCCCAAATGGAAAGTTGGAAGATTAAATATGTGTTTAAGCATTCTATTGTGGTTCTCATCATATCAATGACAACAACTTCACTATTCATACACCCATTCATGCTGAGTGCCCATGAAATCTGTTAAGCTGTCTAGAGACATGATTACTCACTATTACCCACTGAATGAGCACAACAAATGGTGTCTAGGACAGTTAGAATTGGATGATTGAGCCAAATAAACACTAGTAAGACAAACGAATTTCAATAGAGTCAGACACTGACTCAACTACCAGATTTAGGCATATAGCATAGGTTGGAATTTAGCATGCATCAAGTGCAATTCAGAGGAATGAAAGTAGTTCAAGACCACTGGTATTTAAAAGTACCGAAATAAAATTATTAGACAGGCAATAAAAGAAACCACTTGCTACGCAAAGTCCCGACGTAATAGATCCTATTACGACACTTCAAACAGCCAAA
>Ga0307515_10009858_pt1 | contig 18401 bp, 3 predicted proteins | sample 17_EM_MG_FD_194513 | JGI IMG/M metagenome (GOLD analysis project Ga0307515, IMG submission 194513) | Populus trichocarpa ectomycorrhiza microbial communities from riparian zone in the Pacific Northwest, United States - 17_EM | ecosystem: Host-associated > Plants > Roots > Unclassified | place...
ACTTTTAAAGCCATATACTAATTAAGGACGTCTCGTTTTTAACCTAAGGTAGTAGGGGCTAGTGCAGTCTTAAGTGCTTAAAGCCGTTCGTGTACTGTGTTGAGGTCGTTAATAAGTAAAAGGTAGGCTACCGATATAGTGCGAACGATATAGTTACTAATATCGTTTATAGCCCGTTTTTACTTCTCGTATATATAAAGATCGTCTTTATATTTAGCATAGAGCTAGTTATATATGGTAAGCTAGCTTAGGTCTAGCTTTACTATTAATATAGCCGTAGGTAGTATATCCCTTAGTATAGAACGACTTAGTTATGCTAGCTTTAGACGCTTGTCTTTTTTAGATAGGTTAATGTACTCCTATACCTCGTTAGTTTTAGCAGTGTCTTAAATAATAAAGAACCACTATATCTAATTAGATGGCTGGTTAAGGATAAGGTTAACTTTCAATTCGCTTATAGTCGTCATTTTTAGGATTTGATAGGTCAGGTAGGGTCCAATTGGCGTCTTAGCGAAAACCTTATTTTAACGTTTCAAACTTTTAATTTAATTCGTTAGTTCGTTCGTCGGTCGGGTACGTACGTCAACTAGGGTCAATCGTCCGTTCGTTTAATAGGTGAAGAAGCTCGAAACACTGCAAAGGTAGTAGAAGTAGTGACTTCTTAAATAAGGTAGTAGATTAATTAGTTAGCAGGTGGTGCGATCCGGGCTTATAACTATAAGCTTTACAGTGCGAAGAATTGAATAAATAACTTAATTATAAATGTAGCTCTAGAGGCTCTATATATACACGAAGAAGGTAGAAGTAATAGGGTAATAGATAGCTGAAATGGGAACGGTAATCTGCCACTAATATTAATCTACAACCAATATATTGGGTGGCGTTGACGCCGTCTTAGAGCCTTCCAAGCGGTGATCTTGTGTCTTAGCGCAGTGTCGGTAGTTAGTTACAATTATTATAGAGCAACTGCTTATTAAATGTTATGTCTCTTATTTAAATTACCTTCTTTTCGCTAGGTATATAAACCCTAAAGATGTTTATTAACTAGTATCTAACTAGGTATCTAATATAAGCCCTTAGCTTAAGCTTTTAAGTATATAAAAGGTTATATTTAAGTGGGTAAGCTCTACAGCCGTATATATATATAGATAAGCTATATTTAGTTTTAATAGTAAAAGCCCTAGTACTAACTAAAGCTTTTTAAAAGGTGTTATCTAGTTAAGCTAGGCGTTTGGTGTCCTATTAATTAAATATACTATAGCTCTAATAATCTTTAGCTAAAGCTCTTCTAGTAATTAAGCTTTAATTTGCATATAATAAGACTTAATAATAATTACCCCCCTAAAACGTTTAGTAGAACCGTTTTAAGACTTTATATATAGGGCCGAGTGCTTTACCGTAATTCCTTCTTAGGCCGTCTAAATATAGAAGTCGCTACTAAGGGAGGTTTCGCCATTAATTTAGATAACCGCGATCTTCTATTATATTAACGCTTTACCCTATTTAAATATTATATAATTACTATTTGTACCAACTTAATAGTATAAGTAAGTTATATCGCAGGGCACGAAATACGTATAGTATCGTATGCTCTTTAGGATAGTGGTAACTGTCGATTCTATTAAGGTAGACTACGTAGTCTATATACTGACGCGCCTCCCCCCTAATTAGTTAGCACGTAAGTGGTTGGTGCACCGAACGCGTAAATACGCGTTTGTATACCAGGTGCTGTAATTATATACTAGCGGTACTTAGAAAATGAAACCACTTGTATATAGTCTCTATAATTGCCTTAATAGAACTATAAAACACATAAGGAAATACATAGAAAATCCCTCCCGAGGTGCCTTCTGGGCTGCCTTCTAAACGGTGCTCTAGGCTAGCCATAAGTTCTGCTTACGGTCCGTAAAATGAACTATACGGCCCTTTGGCGGGCCGTAAATAAACTATACAGCCTTCCGGCGGGCCGTAACTAAACCATAAATACTCCGTTAGTCTCGCTCTACCCATTTTATAACCTTTAGGTTAAGCTTGTTTATATTAATTAGGGTTTTAAGGGCTTAACACGGCTTTACCTTAGTCATGGCGTCTACTAAGTTGTCTTTACTACTAATCTATTTAACCTTTGTAATTTTACGTCGTTTATAGGCCTAATATAAGCATATTAGGTCGACTATAAGCCTCTTCTCTTGTGTTATACCTAGTTTAACTAGGCAGTTATAGAGGGACTTTAAGTTGGTGTATAGGACCAAAGGTAGTTGCTCCAATTATAGGATCTTCTAGATTATTGACCTAATTATGGCTACTATATTAAAGCTATAAGCTAGTGCATATAGTTTAGAAGCTAGTATACTATGGGTTACTCATTTACACTTAATTAAAGACTAGTGTAGAATGTTTACATCCTAATTATAGTCCGTAAGTACGATTATAAAGCCGATTTGCGATAATAGGTCCCTATTATTAGCAAAGGAGGCGTCCATAAATGCTAGTAAGCTAAGGGAACTTAGGTCTAGTAGTACAAAAGTAAGTCCCCTTACTATAATGTCAATTTGCCACTAAATACGCTTATTAAGCTGCTTAATATTTTCTTCTTATAGATCTACTGCCTAGGCCGCAAAGGATAAATTATAGGTAGATTTGGGTTAACAGACTGTGGTAATATAGGCGCCTCTTACACGCTGTGCAACGTATTAGTCCTTTATATTTACGGTTTTACGGGTCTCTCCGCAGGAGCTAGTGAGGTTTGTAGGCTTTGCTGTAATAGGCTTTAGGTTTTAAGCTTGGCGTTTCTAAGTTAGCTTGGTTGGGTTGCCCTTTTATATAATTAGGCCTCTATTAAACTTAATTAGATTCTGCTTAGTTAACTGCTTTTATAGCTTTGCTAAGAACTTAGCCTTTTATAGTTTAGTTTCTTTAGTGTCCGTAAAGGTCTAGTCTGCTAGGAATAGGGTATTATCTGTTTGGAGTCTAATAATATTAAGGCCGTTTAATAGGCTATATAGGAGGTAGGGGTTATAGGTCGACTGTTCCATTTTAAGTTTACTAACGTAATACTAGTAGTATATTTTAAACTAATGGTTTCTAGCTTCTGGTACTCCATAAAGAGGTTTTATAACCTATAAAATTATTCCTAGTTATAGGTTAAGCTTATAGAGTAGTCGTATGAAGATGTCTCTACTTAGGTAGGTATTAGACTACACATATACTTGCGAGATGTCCCATAAGTAAAGGGCTACGGGTTTAGTTTGCTGTAGTCTAGGCATAAGTGTAAGTATAATCCGTTAACTAACTCGTTAAATTATAAGTAATTATGTAAGGATTAGGTCCTTTCCCTAGTTATTATAAGCTTATATAACGAGCCTTGATTTCTTAAAGGCTTTATTAGTACTAGGGTACTTAATCTTGTTAATAAAGCGTGAGTTAAATATATGGACGCCTTGCGGAATATCTTTTTCCGTTATAACTATAAAGACGCCCTTTTTAAGTAGTCCGTTAATCTCTTTGCATTATAAGTCCGTAAAAGGGGTTTCCTATACTAAAACTGATATATCTATAAGCGGAGATTGCCTTGCGGATATTCCTGCGGAGGTTAAGTGATTCTTTATTATAGGGTTCTTAGTTATGGGGTGCTTTTAGGGGCGTCCTTAACCGCGCTTTATAGTAGGTTTGGTAGGTTCTGTAGGTTTCTAAGGGACTTCTAGGGTAGGTAAGGGTGCTTCTAGTTTATCTAATTCGGCGGTCGCTTCTGGTTTGTCTGGTTTAGTGGTTGCTTCTAGTTTATTTAGCTCGACGTCATTGGTGTTTTTGGGCCGAAAGTAGGGTTTTACGGACGTGCTCCTAAAGCTAGTTAGGCCGCTAGGGAGTTGTATATAGTATATCTCGTCTTTTATAGCTAGTAGACGATAAGGTCCGGTCTAGTTGCCGCTCTCACACTATATAAGGACTTTAGAATTAAGCGGGAGGTCATAAACTAAGGTTATATTAGGTCCGTTGCGGTAATATAGGGCGCTATTAACAGCTTATTTAGCCCGTAATTTAACTATTTCGGCTATTACCTTCCGTATTATAGCTGCTCGTTCCGTAATAGATGGGGTAGGAGGGCCTAGGTTACTTATCCTTAGGTAGGCTCTATAGACTAAGAGGGTAGGTACTAGTCCGTTAGGGCCAGCGGTGTTATTAATGGCTTTTACAGCCATCTATAGAGCCAGTTCCTTTTAAATGTCCTTATATTCGTCTGTAATAATCTAGTAAGCTCTTTATAAGGCTAGATGAGCTCGCTTAATAAGCCTAATAAACTAGTACGCCTTAACTGGAACGGCTTTTGTTAAAATGGCTATGGCTATAGCGTACTGTTGGAATTCCTTGCTAATAAAGTTCCTACTAGCGTTATAGGTAATATACTTAGGAGGTCTAAGGTATATATTAATCTAGTAGGTTCGTAAAGTGTCCTAAGTATATTTTATAGATATATTTTGCAACTAATGGGCGGCTTAGTAGCGGGTTGCCTCGTTAATTATATATAATACTAGGCTGCCGTTAATGTATATAATATTTACGTATACTAAGTGGTTAAAATTAAGATTCTTATAAAGGGTGAACTTAAATTAGCCTAGGGAACGTCCGTATTTCTAGCAAAAGGAGCAGTATTTAGTTAGGTAGTTGATTGCCTTCCTATTAACGTTATTATATCTAGAGCATTTAAGGACTCTATATAGCTTTTCGGCTAATAGGTGGCCAAAACGGCAGTATAGGTAGTAGATCTTAGTACTAGGAAGGTAGCACGGGTTATAGTTAAAAAATTCCTAAATATAGGTCCGTAAAGTCTTTCCCTATATAAGGAACGGGTGTCTAAATCGTCGTGTAATTAGTAGGGTAATATACTTACTTTCTAGGGCAGTTGCGGGGCCGATTAAGGTGTCTGTAACATTGTTATAGTAAACCTATAACCTATCTATATCCGCAAGGCAAAGTAGAAAAGGGGTATCCGCTTTTACTACGTAGAAGTTAACTAGGCTAATTAGAGTCTTAACTACGACTAATCTAATTAATGCGGTTGAGCCAATGCCGAACTAGACGTTTACGGCCCTAGTTTGCGTAATATTGATGTCCGTATTATTATCTATAGTAGTCTTATATGCGAGGTATTGTCTATAGCCTACGGTAGACTTCTTAGAGGTACCTATATTGATTATAACACTATAGAATTCCTTAGGGGTATAGCGTTCTGTGGTAATATATACAAATAGGTCCTATTTATAGTCCGTAACGTCCGTAACGGGGGTACTTATAAAATAGTTTTTGGGCGCAATTAAGTATATAAAGGAGCGGTCGGCTAATGCGGTTATAGTATTAAAGGCTTAGCTGTCCGTAAAGGGTCTAAAAGTAGTTAGGAACGTCTCTAAGGTCTCCTATTCCTAAGTATTTAAGTTAAAGTTAATTATAAGGGCTTCCATTAACTTATTAAGAGACTCTTCTACTTCCTCTCCTTTATAGTCTAAGATAAACTAGTTAATCTATCTATTAAATCTCTTCTTAAACTTATCGCGTTCTTCCTAGGTATACCTTATAGACCAATATCCTTCCTTACTATATATAAAGCACCTCTAATTAGTTTGTCTATGGGGGTATACTTTTATATAGGAGTTGCTATAGGGGTTATAGGTAGGACCTGGTTGATACGGGTGCTGCTAATAGTAGCGGCGGTCCGTAAAGTAGGCATCTAAGTTAGTTTATAGATTTTATAGGTCTGTAATAAAGGCTTAAGTACTGCCTGGCGGGTTTAAGGCTTCGTACATTATAATAAAGGACCGTAAATTGTTAATAAGGCCAGCTACGGTGTCTACAGGCTTATAATAGGCATATTTGCAGGGTTCTATTTCCTAGTAAGCCGTAATAAGTTTATTGTATAGGAAGTCGTCCGTTTAAAGCTTAATATTAAGACCGTACTATAGGTGGCGGAGGTCTTTAATAAGGATTTGCAGGCACTCTATAGTCGATTTTTTAGTGTTCTTATCTATTACGGTCCGTAACTTAGTTATATTTTATTGGGTAAGGATATTACGCTTATATTCCGGTCCTTTAAAGTAGTTACGTGTGGCTTTATATAGCTTATTAAAGGGAACACTAAGGGGGTTATTCTTAAGGTTGGTGTAGTAGTAGTTAAGGGCTAGGCCACGCAGTATAGTAGAGTAGGCTTAGCTAAACTCCTGTTTAGGAATATTAGCCTTCTAACAGAGGTCTATAAAGATAGTTAGTTTAAAGTTAAAGTTATTATTTTCACCGCTATACTTAGATTTATTAGTATAGAGCTTAGCTAGGTTAGCTAGCTCCTTACTATAGGTCTTTACTTAAGTAGTTTACGGATCTATAACTTAAATAATGGAAGGGGTTTAGTCCGTAATTTAATTTACGGGGGTATTGTGGTCCGTAATTTGGGTTACGGGGGTATTACGGTCCGTAACTTCAGTACTAGGTATACTTTAGTCCGTAAGGTTAATTCCAAAATCACTTAGGTTTATAGGACGAATTTGGTTAAGTAGGTTAAGTATAAGGCTAGCAATACTATTAAGTTTGGGAAAAGTAGAGAGTTTATTAGTGGCTTTAACCTAGTTTAGGATTTCCTCTTTAGTCTATTCCGTTTGGTCCTCCTCCTATATTGTGTTATATAAGGACCATATAACAGTGACTTGTTTATCCTTTTTAACCTATATACCTTAGTAATATAAAAGGGTTCGTAGGTTATAGATAGTAGTAGGGTTATAAGCCTTAAGAATAGCTTCCGTAAAGTCCGCAAAGTCTTCCTTATATTACTCCTATAGGTCGTCGTTTAGAAGCTTATAGTATCCATATTTAAGGATTTTAAAATTAATATAGTTATTAACGCCGTCCGTAGACGTAAGGTCAACTCCCTAACTCTACTTCTTTTAACCTTTACTAATTTACTTAGTTATATCTACCATATTATATAGCGTAGTATATCTATATAAGCTATAGTAGGTAGTAGTAGCTTATAGCGGGTAGAGGAGGTCTTATAACGGTCCGTAAAATCGATTAGCGGGTCCGTAACAGTTTAAGAGGTCTTATAGTGGTCCGTAAAGGCGATTAACGGGTCCATAACGGTTTATAGAAGGGTAAAGGGTTTCCGTAAGGTCTAAAGAGGTTTAAGGTTTAAGGGGGTTAAAAATAGGGGGTTCTATAAAGGTCTATATTTGTGTTTATAAACTTCTAATAAACCGTATTAAGACTTAAATAAGTATATAGAGTTAGTAATAGTCCGTAATTCCTAACTTCTAACCTTCTAGTAGGTCGTACTAGAATTTAAATAGGTAGTCGCTGTTATATATCGCTCAGGGGAGGTATTAAGTAATTGCTGATCTGTGCGCGCTTACTAATTAGTGTTTATACCAACTTAATAGTACAAGTAAGTTATATCCCAGGGCACGAAATACGTATAGTATCGTATACTCTTTAGGATGGTGGTGACTGTTAATTCTATTAAGGTAGACTACGTGGTCTATATACTAACGCGCCTCCCCCCTAATTAGTTAGCATATAGGTGGTTGGTGCACCAAACGCGTAAATACGCGTTCGTACACCAGGTGCTGTAATTATACAATTACTTATATTGTTAACGACTTTTAGGCAAAGGTCTCTACCTTATTTATTCGCAAGAATTTATTAAAGAAATGTATTGTCCAATTATAACCGTTATACGTTATAATCTCTAGAAATAGGTCGATATGCACTTAATAAAAGGGCCTTATTGCCTTATCAGTAGGTGCTCTTCTTAATACAATTTTATAAGCCTTGCTAACTATAAGGGCGCGAAGAGACTTTAGGGAAGATTTAAAGGAATAATATAAATTCTATCTAAATCTAAGGGTATATAGCTCTCGCTAAAAATAAAACGTTATATAAAGAAGAGAAGGAATAACAAGAGAATTATATAATTAAATAGTTAGGGGCTTAGTGGTTAATGCGTGCGTATATACACACGCGGTCTTTAACAGACTTTAGTAGAATTTAATTAATCTAGCAGAATTTAGCAGAAGTCAATTAAGCTAGCAGAATTTAGTAGAATTTGGTTAAAGCGTTAAAATTTATCTATTAAGTGTTTTACTAAGATATTCCTACTATAACTGGGCTAGTCCCGTTATAGTACCCCCCCTTTTAGCCAAAGGTCCAAATAATTTAATTTAGTTAAGACTTATTACTTATCGCGTTTATATAGTCGCGTTAGATAGCGGTATAGAGTTTTGCCGATTCTATTGTTAAATAGGCCAATTAGGATTTTCCATCCCTAGAATAGAAAATTGCTATTAGCTTAGTTAAGGCGGTAAGCAGAACTAAGATCTTTATAGTAGGTCTTAGTAAGGCGGATTTAACTAATTAGATAACTTTAACCGCTAGTTAAAGTTCTTTAATATCTTATATATTACGTAATTATATTATAAACATTATAACGTATTTTAAGTTATTTTTAATTTTAAGTTTCCTGCTATTATGTTTTATATATTTATATTAGATAGTAGTTGTTTACCTTTATATTATATCTATCTAGCTAAAGTAGGCCGCGAAGGATAGTCTTTATAGAATTCTTTTACTAGGGAAGGCGCGTTAGTCTTAATTTAGTTATAGGTTTCCTAAGTTTATATTTTATATTCTTTCTACTTAATAAGGAGTTTAAATTATTTAAATCGTGTTTTCTATTATATATTATTAATTAAGTTAATAAAGTAAGAACTATTACCATTATTAATAATTATAAAAGATAGTAGTAGCACTTTATAAGTTATAGGTTTACCTTTTAAGGGTTATAGTAAGTTTACGTAAAACATTAGATATATTTTTATCTTAGTTAGTAGTTTAAGCTTATAAGCGTATAGGCTTAGTTTCTTCTTAATTTAGTATAGGCCTGCAAACTTCTAGTCTAGTTTCTTTAAGGGTCGTTAAGTCTTTAGGTTTTATATATTTAGGTAAACTATATTACCTTCCTTAAAGTCTTATATAGGAGCTTATTCTTTATTTATATACTATTCCTATACCGTTTAAGCATATGCTAGTTTACTTTATAATAGTTCTATTAACTACTTTATTTAATTAGCAAAGTTATATATATTAATTAGTTAAATCCTCTTAATTATAGGTTCTATTATATTAATTTTAGGTTATAGTTTAAATCTAAGTTAAGGGTTTTATCCGTGGTTGCGTAGAACGGCGTTATACCTATTAATTCATTTCTTATATTATTTGCAGTAAACTTAGCTAAAGGTAGCTACTTTTTCTAGTTGTTTTATAAGTAGGAGTAGTATATTTATAGGTATTATTTTATAATTACGTTTACAATTTTAGTTTAACCGTCTATCTTTAAATAAAATATAGTTAAGAGTCGTGTTTATATACTTAATTATTTATATAGGGTTTACTAGAAGTCTAAAACAAACTAGCTTTTATAGTTGGATATTATTAAATTAGGAAGTCTGTATAGCTTAAAGACGTACTTAATAAAACATTCGGCTGCTAATATTATATTAATTAAGTCTATAGGAATTATATATTACATTTTTATAAATTAGTTAATAACTACTATAATATTCGTAAACCTATTACTATTAGGTAAATTAACTATAAAGTTAATTAAGATATCTTGCTATCTTTATATTAGAATTAGCAACGGTTAAAGTACTCCTTACTTTTTTATATAAGAGGTCTTCCTATATACGTATATTCTGTATACTTAAATATATTTTTGTATATAGCTATGCATTATAGGCTAGTAATATACTTATTAAATAATCTTATAGGTCTTTATACGGCCTAAATGCCCTACTATAGGGGAATTATATACAAATTTAAGTATTTTAAACTATAAGGGTTTAGAATTCGGGTCTACTATCTTTTATTAATAGTATAACTAATTATTACGGATTTCGCATTTAGCGAGTATAATATTCTTATATTACCGTTTTTCTATTTAAATTACTTTTATTATATCTGCTATTTAGGGGTCGTTCTTATATTTGTATTTTATTAATTTATTAATTTCTATATCCTATTTATTAATTTCCAATTTATTTCTATTAAGCTTTATATTTAAAAATATAGGGTATAGTTTTTTAAAGTGTTTAGGGGGTAGTAGAATTTATAATTAATTTATAATCTATTTATTAGAGGCGTTTATAAGTAAGTCTTATAATTATTATATTAATAAGTTAGGCTTCTAATTAAGTTTACTAGGTTAGTACGTAATTTTAAAGTTAAATTATAAAAGGTATTCGGCCTAATAGATTTAGCATTATATTAATTGCTTTATAGTTATAAAGTACTATAGATTTTTATAGTCCATTAATACGCATATTAGGAATAATAATTCTTTAAGTTCTAGACGCTATTATTTAAAGTATCTAATAATTATAAGCAGTTTCTTATTATATATCTTATAGTTTAATTTAATAGGAGTAAGTTTTTAGGAGAGAAAGGCTACTAGGCGTAGCTTACCGTTCTTATTATATTATAATAACACTCCTTTTAATATATAATTAGGTAAGTCTGTTTTAATAATACATTTAAGGTCTAGATTAAAGTAGGTAAGAATTAGAGTAGTTAAAAAATAATATTTTAGGTTGTTAAAAGCTTATTTATATTTAGTAGTCTATTAAATTTTTTTTATTATTAAGTTTACTAATAGCTAAATAATTTTTAAGAAGTAATTAATAAATTAATAATAGAAATTTATAAATCCTAGAAATCCTTAGATGTTTTATATACTATTAACGTAGTCGGCGGGCTAGTGGCCCACGCGGGCTAGTGGCCCACCTCAAAACCTAACCAAAAATTAGATAATTCACACCCTAATATCTTAACAACCACTTAATAATAATTTCTAATAATTTATATTTTAACTTTTATATACACTTTACAGCTTCTATTAAAGTTATATAGTAAATAGTTTAGTAGTTTTTAAGATATAGTATTTTAGCCTTATTTTAGCCCCTAAAATTTAATATATTAAAAACTACTAAACTAATTACTATGCAACTTTAATAGAAGCTGTAAAGTGTATATAAAAGTCCAAATCCAAATTATTAGAATTTATTATTAAGTGGTTGTTAAGATATTAAGGTATAAATTTGGTGAGTTTTAAGGTGGGCCACTAGCCCGCGTGGGCCACTAACCCGCCGACTACGTTAGGACTTTCCTAGTTTATAATTATAGCGATTTTCTTAGGATCTATTTTAATTCCATTATAGGATATAATTAGGCTTAAGTATATAACTTTAGATATATAGAACTTGCATTTCTTAATATTATATTATAAGCCCGCGTCTTATAGGCGTTTAAGAACTATTTAGATATGCTTCTAATACTTAAAAAGTAAAGATAAATAGATTAAGATATTATTAATATACGCGGTAATAAATATATTAAGGAATTCGCGAAGCGTATTATTAATATATTACTAAAACATACTAGAACCGTTCTTTATACTAAACAGCATTACTAAGTATTTAAAAAGTCCCTATTATATACAGAAAGCTATATACTTCTTATCTCCTTTATAAATATAGATTTAATTAAAGGCAGTAACTATATTAAACTTCGTAAAGTATTTGTCGGTATACTCGCATTATTAACGTGCACGAATATCACTTGTAGTGGTACGTATGCGGTGTTAAAGTTGGTAGTTGTTATTGTTTAAAAATAGGGGTTTACTCTAAGGTTAGATTAGCTAGTCTCGCTTTATAGTCCCGTAACTACGTTATATAACTAATATTCTAACACTAGAGCAACTCTAAGAAGAAGGCTAATCTATACTCCAAAGCCAAGTCTATTTTTAGACTATTTGTAGCATATACGTAATAGCTAAAGATCTAATTAATACGCAATAGTTTTTACGCTCCTCTTATAGGTCCGTAATTATATAACTAGTGTTATAGCTTATACTAATACCTCTAAACTAAAGCTTATAGAATGCTATATTACGGGGACACTAAGCTAAGGAACAAAAGGAGAAGAATTATTAGGGGTAGCAGGTTAATATATCGCGAGGGCCGCTAAGGCGCTAGTGGTAAGTAAGCTAATAGCGATTTTCTATTCTGGGGATGGAAAATCCTAATTAGCTGGTTAAATTTAGGGTCCGCAGAATATAGCGGGTGGCGTACCCTAGCACCGTCACGACCCGTAAACCACCTTCTATTACTCTTTACGCTCTACCCAATCTATAGCCTATATATTGACTTAGTTTATGTTAATAAGTCACTATAGGGCGACGTAAGGCTTCCCCTTAGTTATTGCGTCCGTAGGGTTAGCTCCACTATTAATTCATTTAACCTTTATAATCTGCTAACGTTTATAAGCTTATTAAAGGCACATTACATTAATTATTAATTGCTTCTCTTATATAGTTCTAAGTTATATAAGATAGTTATATAGCGACTTAGAATCGGTGCAAAGTATAAGTGGGAGGTTAATCTATAGGACCTTATCTACTATAGACTTAATAGCGACGGCGATATTAAAGCCGTAAGCTATTCCGTAGAGTTTAGAAGCTAAAACGCTTCTAGTAACTCTTTTATACTTAATTAAGCTCTAATAGATAACATTGGCCTTCTTAGTTACGTTAGCTAGTATAATAACGTAGCTAATTTACAAAGAGAGGTCCTTATTATTAGTAAAGGAAGTGTCCGTAAAGACTAAAAGCTATAAGGTTTTAGCCTCTAATTTAATAAACTTAAGACCTCTATATAAGTTCTAAATCTACTAACTTAGGTACTTATTTAACTCCTTCGCGTTTGCCTCTTTAGGATTAGTTACCTAGGCAGTAAGGAATAAATTAAATAAAGCCTCTAGTTAACAGACTAAGGCAATATAGGCTCCTCTAGCGCGTTAAGCAATATACTAGTCCTTTAGCGTAAGTAGGCTATGCGTAATTTCTCTAGAGCTAATGCTATTTACTAGCGTAGTGTTAACCACACTAAGGTTCTTACACTAGCGCTTTTACGTTAGCGTAATACTTTTATCTTATGCTAATTAAATAAGTCCTTTATTAAACTTAACTGGTGTATTAGTGGTTAATTACTCTCGCTCCTTAGCCATAAATCTAGCCTTATATAGTTTGCTTTATTTAGCCTCTATAAAGGTATTATCTATAAGAAATAGTATATTATTAGTCTATAAGCTAACAATTCTAAAAGGGTTATTACTGTAAAGTAAGTAAGGGTTATATATAGACTAGTCCATTTACAGCTAATTAATGTAGTATAAATAATAGGTCTTAAACCAGTAGTTTCTAGCTTTAGGCACTTTATAAAGTGGCTTTATAACCTTTAAAACGGAGTCCTTATTAATTCCCAATTATTTGTTTAGCTTATATGGTAGTTATATATAGAATTTGCGGTTTAGGTTTGTAGTAGACTAGATATAGGCTTATAAGATATCTTGGAGGTAAAGTTGTGTCTATAGTAGTATAGTAGCAATATAGAGAATTAGCCGCTAGCTAACTTATTAAATTGTTAGTAACTAAGTAAGGACTAGCTCTTTCTCTAAATCGTTATAGGCCTATATAATAAGTCGTGATTTCTTAAAGGCTTTATCGGTTCCCTTATTCTTAATCTTATTAATAAACCGTAAATTAAAGAGTTTAACCCCCTTTAGTATATTATATAGCTTAATAATCTTAAAGACGCCTTTCTTAAGTAGGCCTATAACCTCCTTTTGCCGTAAAGCGCTAAACTAGGTATTACTATCGTTCTATAAGTAAGTAGTAGTGTTAGCCATATCTACGGTATTATCGTCCTATAAGTAGATAGTAATGTCGGCTATATCTATAATATCACCCGTAAGAGCACTTATGTCTATTATAGCGTCCGTAATAGCCGTGTTTGTAATAGCTGTAAGTAATAGGTATTTACGGGGGCAACCTCTGCCTCGCTTTGGCGGTAGCTGTGGTTCAGCTTTAGGTAACGATTAAGGTTTAGCTAGTATAGGTACTAGTTCAGCTAATTTAACAGACTCTCGTAGTTTAACTAAGTCTTATAGGTCTAGTAGGTAAGGTTTTATGACCGTAGAGCGGAAGGTTATAGGCCTATTTAGTAGCTTTATAGTATAGGTCTCACCGTTAACGGTAAGTAGCATATATGGCCCGTCCCAATAACCACTTTAGCTAGTATTACCTTCTCTCCAGACTAAGACAGGCGAACTAGGTGGGAGGCTATAAATAGCGTTAGTTTATTGTCTATTTCGCATATTAAGAGCGTTAGCAATCTGTCGTTTAGCTTATAGCTTCTAGATTTCTACTATTGCTTTCTTAATGGCCGCAGCTCGCTGTATAACTGAAGGTAATAGTGCGTCCGATTTGACTATTCGGGGGTAGGCTCTAAAGACTAAAAGTGTAGAGACTAGGCCTTCTAGGCCAGCCGTGTTATTAATGGCTTTAAAAGCCATTTATAGGGCCATCTCCTTGCTGATTTTAGGGATTTCAGTTGTAATGATTTGGTAGGCTCGTCATAGCGGACTATGGTAGCGCTCTACCATTCCGATAGAGTTATGTAATTCGACTAAAACTAACTTTATAGTTACTCCTATGGTAGCGGCGTAGTGCTTAAACTTCTTACTGACAAAGTTCTTTTTAGCGTCTATGGTAATTAAGTCTAGTGGTCCTAAATAGCTATTAACCCAGTATATTTGTAGAACGTCCTAAGTATACTTAGTGCTAATGTCTCGTAGCTATCTGCTAGCTTAAAATCGAGTTGCTTTGTCGACTATGTGTAGTAGGGGGGAGCCGCTAATATACATAATGTTGACAATAATATTATAATTAAAATTAATGTCGTCTCGTAAGGTAAAGCAAAATCTACTTAGAGATCTGTTAAACTTCTAGCAGTAGTAGCAGAGTCTAGTTAGCTCTTTAATAGCAGATCTATTAGTATTATGGCCGTAGCCAGTCTTATTAAGAAGCTTTTGCAGTCTATTAACTAACGGGTGACTAAATTGATAGTGTAGACGTCGTAGCTCTACGTTAGTTAAGTAGTAAGGGTTTGCGTTAAAAGACTTAACTAAATAAGACTATAAAGAGAAGCTCTATATAAGAAATAGGTGGCCAAATCGTCTAACTACTAGCACCTTTTTAGTGCGAGTAATAATAACATCCTTTAGGTTATCGTATTTAATATAGAGTCTATCCATATCTACTAAGTAAAGTAGGAAAGGAGTATCTGCTTTAACGATATGGAATTATACCTTGCCTATAGGGCTGTTAACGTCTATGGTTCTAATAGACGTAGAGGCTCTAATCCCGAATTGGATAGTTACTTGGCCCTTAGTTAACGTATTAAGACTTACGGACTTATCTACGGCCTATAGGGCTTAGAATTGGCTGTAGCTAGCCATAGACTTACGTGAAGCACCTATATTGATTATAATTCCTATAAAGACCGTCGAGGTGTATTATAATGCTATGGTTATGGCCGTATTATAGGCGAATGGGTCAGTTTCTATATAGGGTTTTGTGGTAGACTCCGTGGTAAGTTTTAAAGCCGTAAGCAGGTGTATACAAGCCTTATTAGCTAGCTCTACGCTTATAAAGGTTGCTTTCTCTATAGTAAGTGTTCTAAAGGTAGTGATATAGGCAGAACTATTGTTAGGTTCTCCGGCATCGCTCCTAGAGTCATTAGCGTCTTATATATAGGCTTTAAAGTTTAAATCTTTATCTTTATCTCTTTTGCAAGCAGCGATGTATTACTTAAAGTGGTTGTCAAAGTTACCCTTATTGCGGCCCTTGATATTAATAAAGCGTCTCCTATAGTCGTCTCTAGACCAACTACGCTCCTCTTTTATATATTTTTAAGAACGGCAGTTCTCCTTCTTACAGACGTAGCACTTGGCCTTTAGTCTATTATTAGTTCTATAAGAGCGATTGCTGCTATAGTGATTAGTGTTTTGGTCTTAACTCTAGTCGTTCTAATAGTAGCGTTAATTCGTAAAAAAGGCTTAGTGAGACGGTCTTATTAAGGCCTATAAGGGGTATTCTTTTTCCTATACGATAATAGAGGATTGTAGCTTACTAATTAACTAAAAAAGGTCTTCCGAAGGGTTAAAGACAGCGATATAGTATACTAGCACTCCCTGGTAAGCAGTAACTAATTTATTTATAAAAATGCGGTTTATATAAAAGTCTAGGTGTAATTTATAACGTTACTTTAGTAGTTTGTCTATAAGTAGTTAGAAGTTCTAATAGATTAACTTATTAGGGTTCTTGTCTATAACTCCTTAGAGGGTTATACTATTCTACTCCGTAAGGTTCTTGCGGTAGTATTCTAGCCCTTTAAAGAACTGTCGTATGTAGTTGTAGGCTTTAGTAAAAGGTCTTAACTTAAGGTCGCTGTTGTAGTAGTAGTCCTAAGTAAGCCCTTTTAGCATGCTAGGGAATGCCACTGTGTAGCCTTCTGGTGGTAAGCTAGATCTCTTACAGATGTTATAGAAGATGGTTAACTTAAAGTTGAAGCTGTTACTAACTCTATTGTACTTTTGGTCGTCTATGTAGATCTTTATAATTATAGCTACCTCCTTACTATATTTAGGTCCTTACTTAGGTCCTTACTCTACACTAGGCACGGCCAGTTTGGGTAGTGTATATATGTGTAGCTGCTACGGTTGCTACGGCTGCTGTGGTTGCTACTCTCTTAGCTATAGCAATTAGTTGATAAGGGTGTATATTTACCTATAGTTAGAGGTAGGCTAAATAGGGGTAGGCTAAATAGCAGACTAAATAGCGGGCTAAATAATAGGTGTCGGAGGTAGTGGGGGTAGTAGAGGCGTAGATATAGGTGTTTGCATACTAAACCCAGGTGGTATTATAACTATAGCTGTAGGCTGAGACGATAAACCGTTACGAGTGTGGTTTAACCTATTTTGTAGTACTTTTATAGCCAGTGGTTCTGCCAACTCCTTAATAGTTATTACGATCTCCTTATCTGTCCATTAATATAGTTCTTCTTATTGTACAACTTTAAATAGTAGCTCAGATATGGTAACTCTGCTGTTATATTTGCCTACGTAAACACCTCTTTTAAGGAGATGTCTTTGTAGTTTAGATCTGATATCTGTGTATATCTTCTTAAAGCTCTCCACTATAAATCCCTTAAACTGCTCTTAAAAGACGGCCTATAAGTCATTATCTATAAGGTCTTGTGTCTTATATAGATATATTATCGTTTTTATAAACTCTATTAGTTCGTCCTTTATAGCCTTATCTATATTAATTCCGTATCCGTATTTACTGGCCATTACGGCCCATTCTTCCTCTATTAGTGCCATGGTTGTAGGTATAAGGGTAAGTATAAGGGTAGGTATAAGGGTAGTATGAGGGTAAGGGTGTCGAGATAAGGGTATTAAGGTGAGGGTATTTAAGTGTCCCCTTGACAAATCTACAGTTTTTGAAGACTAAAGACGATTCTTAGTAAAGATACGATCCTCTAGGTGATTTTATGCGTTGGTGGTTAAGCTAATGCGGGGTCTTAAGCTTTGAGGGTGGTGTCTTCCGGGTGTGTATGTGTTCTATTAACAAGTCTATAGTTTTTAAAGAACTGAAGATGATTTTTAGCAAAGATATAAGCCTCTAGGCGATTGAACGCGTCAGCAGTTAAGCTAATACGTAGTCTCGAGCTTTAAGGGTAATGTAGCTCTCTCCTTTAACTAAAATAGGGCGATAGCTCTACGATTATTAAACACTAGGTAAGTAGTGCTATTTCTTAAGCTTTACTATTGCGTATTTCCTAATCTATACGTCTACTAATTAGTGTTGGTATACTTGTATTATTAACGTGCACGAATATCACTTGTAGTGGTACGTATGCGGTATTAAAGTTGGTAGTTGTTATTGTCTAGAAATAGGGGTTTGCTCTAAGGTCAGATTAGCTAGTCTCGCTTCGTGGTCCCGTAACCATGTCACATGACTAACATTCCGACAGTATTATACTTTTACTAAGTAGTTAAGCGTTTCTTAAAGCAGAGGAATTAGATATTAGTTTTAAATTATAATTATATTTAGGGCTTAATAATTAATATAGAACCTTAAGCCTCCTCTAGGTTTCTTAATAAATAGTATAAATAAGGTAAATAGTAATTAACTAGGGTAAACAAATTCTTTTTCTAGGTGCTCTTTAAGGTATTATTACATTATAAGCAGCTCTTCTTATAATATACCGTATAACGGGCCGAACTTTAGCATTATACTAGGGTTAAGTTCTACTTTAAAATTATACTTATCTTAATGCGGGGGTAGTTAGTTTGCAAATTGTTTCTTAAACGTATTAATTAAATTATAATATTCTTTAGGTATAAAAGGTTAGGGGTTAATATATTGCTTTAGTTTTAACGCCTTTTTAATATCTTTTAGTGTT
>Ga0307515_10009859_pt1 | contig 18401 bp, 6 predicted proteins | sample 17_EM_MG_FD_194513 | JGI IMG/M metagenome (GOLD analysis project Ga0307515, IMG submission 194513) | Populus trichocarpa ectomycorrhiza microbial communities from riparian zone in the Pacific Northwest, United States - 17_EM | ecosystem: Host-associated > Plants > Roots > Unclassified | place...
GGAGGGCTTGATTCCTTTTGCCCTTCAGAAGGGTGATTTTATGTTTGCTTATGGTATTTGCAAGTATGTTCTCTGTAGCAAGTTGCCTGTTCAAAATGCTTTGATACAAAGCGTGGTGGATGCATTGGCTAAGGATTCAAGGCTCGAAGAAGCAAAGAAGCTTGTTGGTCTCGGGGAATCATGTCGTGCTCATTCATATAAGTTGGAATTGCCAAAGCCACCTAGCAATCCAATGACTTCTCTGGTTTCTGTTTTTCACCGGGTATAGCTGCAAATGTCGATGAAAGGAGGGTTTTGTGGAGCTAGGAGTTAGATAACTCGCAAAATCTTTGTTTGGTAATGCCTTTTGATCTGTGGTGCTCCCCACTTCTTAGTTCGGTATTGTTTTTTAGCTGCAGTGGTATTGCATCTATGTCCTAAATAGATGATGCGCCTCATGTATTTTATTTGTTCTTCACAAGATAAGCACATAGATTCTTCACAAACAATTGATTGCTTCCTGAGTGTCTCCAACACATTTCTTAGATGACTAAGGTGTAATTCTAGTGTTAAGCTATACATTAAGATGTTATCAAAGGAAACCAACACAAACCTCCTCATAAAAGGTTCCGGTATGTGATTCATCGAAGCCTGAAAAGTTACAGGAGCATTAGTCAAAGTTAAATGGCATCACTCTGAATTTGGAATGCCTTTAGTGAGTTTGAATGGTGTTTTTTCCACGTTACTGTCATGCATCCTTATTTGATGGTATTCAAACTTCGATAATAGTAAAAAAATTAATTTGAGGTAAAAAAAAAAAAAAAACTTCTGAGGAAAAAAACAAACAGTGCCATATTATAAGGTGTTAATGTTAGAGTTATATTTCTTTGTTATTTTTGTGTTTTAAAAATGTTTTTAAAAAAATTAAAAAAAATATATTTGTTTTAAATTAATATTTTTTAATGTTTTTAAATTATTTTGATATACTGATATTAAATAATTTTTTTAAATAAAAATATTTTTTTAATATATTTTTAAATAAAAAATACTTTAAAAAATAATCAAAAGGTATAAAAACGGTTGTTAATTTTTTTTTGATACACTAAAATTAAAAATAATTCTTTTAAAATAAAAATATTATTTAAATATATTTTTAAATAAAAAATAATCATATCTATAATTTCAAATGCATCTCTTGACTTTTAGTGTTCATGATTAAAACATTTTCCACCACATATGCAAAAATATCACGCCTACATTTTTATTTTGAAATAAATACCTGGGAATGTCAACGTCAAATCATTTTTTATCAGAGAAAGAGACGTGGAAGAGATTACATAAAAACCTCGGAAACTAATACATCAACAAAATATGAAGAAGAGAGGTGGAAATTAAATTGATTATTAATACTGTCGTGAAAAGAATATTGAAAGGAATTTATTCTGCTGTAATGTCTTTTGTTTCCATTTTTCGTACTATATTTAATAAAACCAGGCAGCTCATAGGTTGCAGCACAACCATATCCATGGTCCCTTCACTAGAAATTAAAGATCCGTTTATTTTACATAAAATATTTTATAAATAAAAAGTATTTTATATAAAAAATATTTTCTTGTAAATATTTTTAACTTGAAAAATATTTTTCTGCTAAATATTTTTTTTATATTCTATTAATGATTATGGTAGAGGGGGGAGAGAGAGAGAGAGAGAGAGAGAGAGAGAGAGAGAGAAGGTGATTGTAACTGGTCATGATAATAATAAAAGATAAGGTGATGGAAGAGGAGGAAGTGGTGGTGGAGTTTAATTTCATTATTAATACTCTCGTAGTAAACAGAATATGAAAAGGGCAGCAAAAGCAAGTTACTTTTTATTTATATTTTTTGTACTGTACATATTAGTGAAAGCAGCTAGCTCACAGGCTGCCTAACCATGTCCATGGTCCCTCTGGAACTATAATATGGAGTCGTGGGCTTTTTTTTTCTTTTTTCACTGAGACACATTTTCATAGAGGAGAGATTTCATATGCTCCTCAAGACTCGGAAGGCGATGGTTGTCGTCATAATCGTACATCAAGGGGACCATTCTTGCAATATTTAGAGAAGCCTTGGAGAAAGTTGATGAAAATGGATTTGGAGAGAGGCATTCCTGGTTGAGTTGTTTCCACGCATCAGAAATCAAGTGCAGAACCTGCTTTCGTGCGTCTTCCAACGATGATCCTTCGTTTTCTCTCAGATAGCATTCGACGTATGATCCATCATGGCCATCTTGATTCTCGTCCTGCGATTTTTTATATATACGCTGTATGATTCAAAGAGACTTTCGACTGCCAAAATCACTGGTCCCACTTGGTCCAAAAAAGAGAGACATTAAAATAGGAAGATGATAGACTTTGATGTTACCTTGGCGCTTCCCAAGTCATCCCACAGGCGCAGAATTGTGGCTGTGGATGATATGATGGGTGGAAAATTGCTAATAAGTTCTACATTTTCCTTGCTTATATCTTGGCCCAGTAGAAAGAAGATGTGAACCAGAACTACATGGACACCAGAGCTGACAATCCCATTCTTCAAGTACTCCTCACCACTGGGAAACTTCCCGGAGGCAAACCATCTTGCTTCCACAAGAAACGCCCTGCACAAACTAGCCCACTGCAGAAAAATCAACCAAACAATCATTAGGTGTGTTAGAAAATTAAATTCTTATCATAGCTTAATTTTAGATTTTTGCACGAAAATTGTTGTGGGATATCGTACTGCTTTTCGGAGAGATTCAACTGGGTTCCACCCGTGTTCCTTGTAGATCTTGTAGCTGATTTCGTTTGTAATATTATTCAGAGCCTTGAAACATATCTTCATGTAGTCCGGTAATTGTTCAGCGGCAGCAATGTCCCATCTAAAACGATGATGGGAGAGAGTGAGAATTAAGAAATCAACTACGCACGTTCAAACTTGATGCATGTGAATAATAAATCCTACAACTGATGATGACCTGTTGATAACTTCTGTGAAGCAAACGAGCTCATTGAGAGTGCCATAAACATCGAAAATATCGTCTATTATGTATATCATAGAGACGGGTTTAGTGAGCTCAATCCTTTGTTCTGAAAGACTTGGATCCGTGAGGCATGACATTGACCACATATACCATTTAAGCGGTTGATCTCTTGCAAATCTCAATTCGGTAGACAATCCGAGGTCTTTCCACCATCTAAATGAGCAGATTAATGTAAGAAATTACGTGAGAAGGATTCTGTGAATGATAGCATGGATATAAAATCAGTAAGTCACAATCAAACTCACTTAAAGATCTCAACGATTTCGTGTTGATGTTGGGATTGGACCCTCTTAAACTCGGTCTTTGCAAGTTCTTGTAGCTCACCAATCCATCCATTTGGCTCATCATTAAAAAAGTATTTGGCCGTGAAACTCGCCAGGCTTTTGTGATGTGGATGGTCCAAAGAATTCCTAACTAATCTAGCTTGATTATAGTCTAGATGTGTCAAACTTGAACGTAGAAGCTGATAACTATAATCTCCAGCTTCATCCAGCACATCTTCACCTCTTATACTTAGCTGTGAAGCTTCATATAAACTCACTAGGCCCATGATGTCACTACTTAGTTGTTGCTTGAATCCTCCCTCGTTGTCCTTGAAGGTGTCAAATACTCCTACCACATGTAAATTTCGAGATAAACAAGCAATCATAAGGATCATAACCTCACATAGATAGCATGAAAAGAAGATGGGATAAACATTAAAAATTAACAACCTGCGGATACGTGGTAACCTTGTTGTCTCAACAATCGAAAGCGAAGCGCAACCTCATAGAGATTGTTATCACTATGAATGGTGCTTAATAGCATAGATTGCCTTGTTAGAATCGAATCAATCTCCTCTTGGAAATGATAGTCAATGCTAAGGCGTTGGATAGCATCAATCATGGCCAGGCCTTGAATTGGCTCCTCTCCTTCTTTCCTCAAAATATGCTTGAATGTCTGCAACTTTTCTGCATACCCAGTGTCAGAATCATCCTGCAAGAGTAAAAAAGCAGTTCCAATGACATTAAGTTTTCATAAAGCAATAAAGGCCAATAATTATTTTTATTATTTTAAAAAATGACAAACATCTCGTTAAAAATTCCTTGATAAACACAGTTACAAGTGCAAAATCCATATACAAATATAATTACATTATTAATAGTTATGGGGTACTGTTTTGTGGGACCAAAAGCCAATGTCTGTTTCTGTGAAACGCTCCATTTTTGAGTGCTCGGAAGGGTAGGCTTAAATTCTTTGAGGATGGGCTTCACTCTTTCTGAATTTCGGTTTTGAGGAAATGGCCAGCCAGAAGCAGCTGTCAAGGAAACACTGCAAGACAATGCCATTGAGAGAGAGAGAGAGAGAGAGAGAGAGAGAGAGAGGAGATCAGAGGGAGATTTTTCTTGAGGGAGTGATTGTGTTTGAGTACACTACGAGATTTCAAGCTGCCACAACTTATAAGATATGGTCGAACAGCAAGCGGCCCTCACGACTCTCACAAACAGTATACTCAACACGTTTTGCACATAAAAGACATTCAATGATTAATTCTCTTTGAGGTTTTTTTTCTCCTTTTTATTTCTTAAGGTTATTATATTAGATGAGATTTCCATGTAACCCTTTACATTTTTATGTATATTATATTTTTTAAAAGATATATATATATATATATATTTATGTATATTATATTTTTTAAAAGATATATATATATATATATATATATATATATATATATATATATAAAAGAAGAAATATTTATATTTTAAAAATTATTTTTAATATCAGTATATTAAAATGATCTGAAAATACTAAAAAAATAATTTAAAATAAAAAAAATAAAGTAAAATTTTATTTTATTCTTTTAAAAAATACTTTTGAAACACACGAACAAATAGGTTTTGTAATGAATCTAATAATATAATAATTAAATTGTGTTTGCATAACAGAAGTATTCATTTCCTTCACCCAACAACAAAAATTATCAAAAGAAATATCAAGAACAGCAATTCAACGACTATGGAACTATTTCTGTCATTGTAGATTTGTACAACCTCGTAGGGTCTCACTGGGCTGGACGTACGCCTGGATTTGTTGATACTCTACCAACTCTTTAATTTCCTTTCAATCCTATAAAATTGATTTCCCTTTCGGTGGACAACAGATCAATTTTCAAATTCGTTTGTATCATTGTTTTTTGCATTCTCTGAAATAAAAAAAAAAAATTGGGTCAATAATTATAAGAACTTATTACTTTTTAAAAAAAATATTAATTCTTTGAAAGTTACGAAGACAAAACAAACATTAAGATCAGAGGTCGGCAAGTGTTTTTGTTTACTCAAGGAGTAATTTGCATAATTAAAAACTTCTAGGACTAGAATATGCTGGTCCCTTTGTGTGAGATGCATGCAAGTGAGGCGAGGGGATCACTTGTGTTTTTGTGTTTTGCACTTGAAATATTTGTTTTTTAAATTATTTTTTAGTACTTAAAATAAAAATAATTAAGATACAAAAATTTTATTTTTAATTAAAAAATACTTTTATAAAAACATCATAACACAGTAAACACGAATTGGAATCTTACATGAGATTCACGTAAAGTCTTTGTCCTGTGGAGACCAAAATATTGTGGTAGGCCATGAAATAAAAAAAAATCTTCGTGAATTGCAAGTGCATAAACAGAGAACTACGTCCAAGTTAGTTGTTGTTATTTGATCATTCAACTCTAGAGAGTTAATTTTTAATGTAAATAAATCTATCAATTATATATATCGATCTCAAATTTTAGCCTTACCAATATCGTTGGCCTTTCTCAACCTTTATTTTTCCATCATAGGGTGATTTTTAAATAATATATGAAAAAATATTTTAACTATTAGAAAACCAGCTTCTTGGGATTTATGTTAATTTTATGACTGAACTTGGAGAACAAATCTTTTTTTATTAGAAAACCAACTTCTTGGGATTAAAGCTAATTTTTACTCATTGCAATAAAATTGTTTCTTTTTTTATGGATTATATAAACTTAAGAATTTGAGAGGGAGTAAACATTTCTTCAATTCTTTGGATTTAATTTTTTTTTAATTAATATGAGTGTCCGGATCAGCTTGCGCGTATCTCGACTAATCCCACGGGCCCTGAAGTTAATGACCATGTAAACCTCCAGTGGCCCTGAGAGGACTTGAACTCATGATCATTGAGAAGCAAATACAAGATCTGACCAGTTGAGTTACCCTTCATGATTTAAAATTATTTTTAATTTCTTCATAAAATATGATATGTGAAACGGACATTACTAATCAGAAGGTTAAATATTTAATGATATTCCATGTTTTACTTTCTTTTATAAATAAAACCTTTGTACTTTTTTCTAATTAATATATGTAAAATCTATCATTTTGTTGTAGACTTCTATCTCTACCATTAGATTCATAATACATTTGTTTTTCTCATTAAGAATGTTTTTTTTTTTTTAGTTTTAGCATTATTTATTAATTAATAAAAGTTTATGTGAAAACATAATACAGCTAGCAACGAAATCCTAAAAATTGACTTTTTATATGTATATTTACAGTAATATTCGACTTGAATAAACTCACCATTTGCAAATAAAATATAAGGACATGAAGGTAAAATATACTAGCATGGATGCATGTGTATCTGTACTAGTTTCACATTGAATTTCAAAAGTGGCTCCTGGCCAGTGAAATTGACAATTGGAAACTCCTTGAAATTCCTAACTCTTCATGTTAAATGAAAAACTATATCTCCATATGATATAAATGTAATTTTTCATGTTTTTAATCATATAAAATATAGATAGGTTGGTCCATAGGGTTCACATGTATTTATGAGTAGTCCAAATCTCAAATCAATTTTTTTATCACAAAAAAACTTGTGTTCGGTTGTAGTTGAGTACAACCTAATAATACATAAAAATCAACCACAAAAACTAATATTTTTTATTTTTTATAATTTTTTAATAAATATCACATTCAAACCTCAACCTCAACCTCTAAAACAAACACCCTCTTTGTATGTGTTGGCAAACGTTTGACACAGCATGAGAGGCAGTACTATACGGGAGAGAATTCAAAGCTGTTTTGGAAAAAATACTAAATCTTTTTCAAAATATAATGTAAGCAATATACCTTAAATAGTAAATCTTTTTCTTGACCAAACGTTTATGTAAAAGTACCAGATGAGTACGTAGTTTGATAATGTCTGGCATCGTAGTCAATATACCTTAAATTTGACTCACGTTCTGTTGGGTGTTTTAATTTAAAAAAAAAAAACAAATATGGGGAATGGAGGCTATTTTGATATGTTTTTTTATATTAAAAAAATTTAAAGTATAAATTAAAAATTTTATACAAGTATCTAATTTAATAAATTGATAATTATTTATGTAAATAAATAAAAAAAATAGTTAACAATAACCAAAAGAAAATTAAAAAAATAAGAGATTAATGTAAATCAAGATATTCATTGAAACAAAATGAAATTGATGGAATAAACTCATTGTATTTACTAAACTTATTTAAATAAATAAAAAATAAATCCACACATTAAAAAACTCATGACTTCAAATATAATTACAAATGAGACTGATGGAATAAACTCACACCTTTAAAAAAATTTCACGCAAGGCCCACCACATCAACAATATTATTTAAAATGAATTTTTTTTTATTTAGAAATAATATCTTGAAAAATCAAACACAAACAAAACAATTCTAAAACAACTTGTATTAAAAAATAGCATGCAAAACCCGTGATCTAGGTCATGAGACCATAATAAACCTATTGGAAAAATAGATCACTAAAATAATAAATGTATTTTTTTCTTTTTATTTAATTTGAAATTCTTTGAAAAAGATGCTGAAAATAATGCAAATATGTTAATAACATATTTTTTTTGGTTTTTTTTATTTTTTATTTTTTGCTATTTTTTTATTTTTTCAAGAATTTTTGAAAAATAAGGTTAAAAATTGAGTAGGAACAAAATTAAAAATATTTAAATTAGAAAGAATTAAAATAATAATATTCATATTGTTTAGTTATTAAATTTTTGATAGCATGATAAACAATTATTTTAATCTAAAAATTTTAAATTATTTAATGAAATTCAATCAATAACCTTATATTAATTTTTAACAACAGCAAGCAATAAAAAGATTCTTGAAAGTTCTGCGAAGAGGCAAAACCTTCATCAACTTTACCATAAAATTAAGTAATTTTAACATTTTGAAAAATCTAACGTTAAATCCTGGTATGGAGACTGGATTAACTTAGGTTAATTAATTATTTTTATTAAAATTATATGATTATTTTCTTTTAAGAATTAACTCAAATTAATCTAGTCAACTAGATTACTAAAAACATAATTAAGTCCATCAAATTTTATTGAATTAATATTTTTTTTATTTAAAATAATATACAGAAACAAAATAATGGAAGATCTTGACCCTTGCTTGCAATCCAATAGTGGAGGAGGATAGTAACCTTTGCTTCTTATAGCAAAGAGAACTAGTCTGACATGGTGCCTAAAAAAAATTGAGATTACAACTGCGGTTTATTGGGGTTATAAGCTCAAAGATGTTATCAATTTTCGTGAACTAGAACTCTTGTTCTTCTGCATGAAGCTTGAATTCTTCTATAGAAAGACATGAAGATGAAGACTGTATATGGAGATGAAAAATATTAAGCCTGGGAACAAATATTGGAAGAGATTGAGCCACTGGAAAACGCAGAAAAGCAACCAGCATAAAGTTCATGCATTGAAACTGATGTTAATACTATAAACTCGTTTGTCATTTCTACAGGTGCTCAAAGAACCTCCAGGACTTCAAAAAGTCTCTCATTTTCCACACAATTCACTGTCTGGCAACAGTTTGTCAACATGAAAATCATTGGTTGCTAGTGATAGTACGATCAAATCTGCAATATGGTTTGAGGTTTTGAGCAAATAGCCATCATGCAAACAACTAGAGATGAAGGCTCAAACTTTGTTTTCCTTTCAAAATAAAAAAATTACAGACAATACAGTAAAGAGAGGAGAACCTGCTTCCGAACCATTTGAGAACTCTCTTTCACTCAGTCTCATACCATAAAGTAAGCAAATTCATGTGGTACAATGTCACTGTAGTTTCTATAATACAACTTAGTATGGATGTCACGGGGGAAAGGAATTTTATTTATCTCTAATCAAAATGTGTTCCATTGACCTCACACAAACAATATTACTTGAAATATAGTAGGGAGATTCTCTCAAACCTTTATTTATCAAATTCATGCCAAGGAATTTAGTTTCTTTTCAAACAATTTGGATCGCCGGAGAGCATCCAAAGCTTCAGCTTGCTTCCCTGCACGTTTCAAATTTACTGCCTTTACCTTCTCTGCCTTGATCCGTTCTTCCAACTGAATTCTTTCCTGGCTATTGCTTTCACTCTTGGTAGGACTGACTTTCACAGGCCCTGGTCTCTCTGAACCTTGTGATATGGTACTGGTATCTTCAATTCCGATTGCTTTCAAGGCAGATAGAAGTTGAGGATCGAGAAGATCTTCAACAACTACATCATCTACTGGTTCTGCTAAGTTGGCAGAAGACATCTCATCCAACTGGGCTTCAAGAGCCTTGGCCAATTCAAACTCAGCTTCTGCTTCTTCCACCCGGCCTTCTCTTCGCAGCTTTAGGGCCTGACGTTTGTGACTCAGTGACTCCTGTTGCAATTTAAATCGATCACGCCCAGACAATGGTTTTGGAGCCAAATTTGGGGCACTAGGATCCTTTTGTTGAGCAGATGGAGCATTTGATGCAGATGTTGACCCATCATGGCTACCACCTACAGGTCCAGCTGTCTCTACCTCAAGACTCTTCTCCAACAACTTTGCCTGCCTAAGTTCCTCTCGAGCTTCTCCCAGTTTTCCTTCTCTCTTTAAAGCAACTGCCTTCCTCTTACGAGCCAAAACTTCTTGTTGAAGGGAAATTTTGTTGTTCTGAGAAACCAATCCTTGAACAGAATCTGTTTCATCTACATGTGGTTTCTTGCCTACATTAACTGTTTCTTCGCTCAGTTCGGTTCTTGCATTTTCTTTGCTTCCAAAATTTTTGGGTGCATGCACATGACCATGGGGCTCAGAAGAAAGGGAAATATCTGAAACAGAACTGATTTCTTCATCCTTGCCTCTGACTGTGTGACTTCCCAAGGAGCCAACATGAACATGATGCTCAGGCAGACAGGATGCATCGGAACCAAAATTGACTTTATCTTCTAGTTTTCCAGCTGGTATTTGAGGACTGTTCCAATCATCTCCTGTCAGCAAATCCATTACATTCACAGACTGATGGGCAGGAGGAACGAAATCATTTCCATGATTTATTCCTGAGTTGCTTAGGGATCTGATTTCACCCATGAGATCCAATTTTCCTACAGATGGATGCTTGCCTTTGTTGAGCTCGAAGGACACTGAATTGAAAATATCAGGACTCCGTAAAAGAGGAGCAATTGTATCACTTTCCTTTCTTCCTGAACAAACAAATGACTCCACAACTTTTTCATTGGGATCCCCTGCTGCTGATGCAAACTTTTCACTAGTTCCCAACGCAATTTTCACATTATTCTGCTTTTCATGGTTAATTAATGATCCAGAACAATGAGGTTTTTTGTCCTCAGAATCATCAATGAGAAGCTCCTTTGGACCTTCCGGTTCTTCCATTTGGGACTCCAGTACATTGGCCATCTTCAACAATTCCTCAGCTTCTTCAGTTTCTCCTTTACGCCTAAGTGCAAGGGCCTTTCTTTTCAAACCCAAGAGCTCTCTCTGGATTTCACCTTTGCTTCTTTGTCTGGCAGCTGAAATGCTGGACGAGAATGGAATTGTGGATGGGTTAGTAGAATTCACAGAACTATCTGAAACTTGTTTAGATGGCTTTGCTTGTGCAGTTACAGCTTCATCTTCATCATCCTTCCACCCTAAATTCGTTAGCATAGAGATAAGTGATGGGTCATGCATATCTTTTTCTGTAATATCATCCATATCTCCTTCATCCGCTGCACTGATAACAGGTCTGATAATTTTGTCCTTGAGTCTGCTAGACTCGGTCTGAATTTCTTTTTTGGGTGTTTCCATCTCTTCCATCTCAGCTTCTAATGATTTTGCTGCTGTAAGAACTTCCTCTGCCTCATTAGTCTTTCCTTCACGTCTTAAAGTAAGAGCCTTTCTTTTCAGGCCTATGAGTTCCCTCTGTATTTCAGCTTTACTTCTCCTTGGTATCTTCATCGAGATATTGGATGTAGAATGAGTGACCAAGATATTGGTGTTATCATCTTCCTTGGGAGGGTTAAATGAAGAGTTTGGATGCTCATCATCATCATCTTTCCAACCCAAGTTACTTAGAAGGGAAAGGTATGCTGGGTCATGCATATCTTGATCTGTTACATCCTCCTCCTCCTCTCTAATCAGTGGACCTCCAGAAATAACAGGATGTTCATATTCCAAATCTGGGTTCTTAACTCCACCAAGGGCCTGTTTATCCTTGACAATTGAAGCATTTTCCATCTCTTCAAGTTGTTGTTCAAGAACCTTGCCTTTCTTCAGCTCTTCATCTGCCTCATCCAATCTACCTTCTCTTCTTAATGCAAGAGCCTTCTTTTTCAAAGCCAAGAGCTCTTTCTGAATCGTTAATCTACTCTTTGGTGCGGGTTTAGAACTCACATTGTTCTTTTCCTTGGTATTTTGAGAAGGTGAACCTTTCTTCATTATTGTGGGATCATGTGCAATTAAGCTGCTTACTTCACCCCCCAAGCTTTCCAACTCTCTCTCAAGTAACTTTGCCTTCTTTAGATGTGCCATAGCCTCTGTGACATTACCTGCTCGTTTGTGATTAAGTGCTTCTCTTTTGAGCGAAAGAATTTCACTTTGTAGTGTTTCCCTGTCAATAGGGACAGACTGAGTAGCAGTGGTTTCTGAACTACCAGAATCATCAGTCCAGCCTAACGATTTAAGTGTGGCAGATAATTCTGGATCCACCAGATCCTCGTCAGTCACTTCAAAGTTACTATCCACACCAAGATCATCAGATGTGCCCACAAGGTGATCAAAATTAAAACCATGATCTGGCACTCCCTCAGCTAATAGTTTGTCTTCTGGATCATTGTCCATACTACGGATTAAAGCAGATATCTCATCATCAGATTCTTCATCCACACCCAACAGCTCCTGTTCTTCGAGCTGCTTTTCTAAAACTTTCGCTTTCTTCAATTCTTCCTTGGCTTCACCAAGCTTTCCTTCACGTTTCAAAGCTAGCGCCTTTCTTTTAAGTTCAACAACACGGGTTTTGTCAATGCCACTGTTTCCCATGTCCTTATTAGTTCTACCTGAGATTTCTCCAAGAAGAGAAGATAGTTCACCCTCTAAACTCATTTTCACTGGATTTTTGTCTTTCTCATGGAGATCCATGTCAGACCACCCCAGTCCTCTGAGTTCAGCAGTTAGGACATCCTTTTCATTGACATGAGCAAGGCATTTACTTTTTCTGACAGATTCTTTGATGCCATCTTCATTCTGAATCTCAACTGTGTTGCCAGAAGACAAACCCTTCCTACGATTTTTTCTAATGGACAATTCCAAAGCGTCAGCCTGCCTCTCAAGTTCCTTTCCTCTCTTAAAGGCTTTCAGAGCCTCCTTGGACTTCCCCTCTCCTTTCAAAATTTTATACCTCTTCTTTTCATCCAAAGCTTGTTGACGTAGTTCCTCAGGAGTGGCTGATCCCACCTCACTATTTACATGATTGTGCTCATCAACAGAATGACTTCTACTTATATCTCCTCCACCATCCAGAGCAGTAACTTGTTTAGTGTTTGAGTATGAAGCACTGCTACTTGCCCTTTGAATGCTAGAAACCAGGTCAGTGTTGAACTGTTGTCCTGATGAAGAAGATTCCTTTCCATCATTGTCTAGAATCTGGTTTAAAATGTCATCCTCGTTCTTTGATGTCATTCTTGAACTTCCTACACAAAAATATATCTAGGTTTAGACAGAGTATCATTTCACATGAAGATACCTTATATCTCACCGTTTGCATATTCATGAACATCAGATAATGTGTAAATGCATGTGTCTACATGTCCAAACACCATTGCAAGCACAGAATGGACAGACATTGAAACTACAAAAGTCCATGTGACAACACAATATTCTTAAGCATTCCAACAAACTACTCATATATCTGAGATCCAACAATTTCATGAGCTAGAGAAACAAACTTCAAAACAAAATAGCAGATTTTCCACAGATTATAAAGACAAGGAAAAGAAGGAACAAGGGGGGAAAAGCTCAAAACAAAATAACAGATTTTCCAAAGAGATTCAAGGAAGGAATGAGGAGAAGAAAATTAACATTTCTACAAACTTGAGTAGCCTACCAACAATCTTTATATATATATATTGAATGAATGAATGAACTAGAACCACAGTGAGAGTTTTGCTGTGAGGCAACGAGGGAAACAGTAAATGATCGCCCATGTAATGTAAAAAACATTAATAATCAAAATAAAAAACGAAAAAAATACCTTTTGCAGCTCTATTCTTGTGTCCATACCGCATCTCAAAACGTGCAGCTTCTTCTAACGTCTTACATGGATCACAAATACGCACAGGTGAATCACCTTGACCACGCAAAACCATTCTTTGCTGAGTGCAATTTCCGCAAAACAATCCCCCACATCTTCGGCAATGATGCTGAAAATCCAATTACACATCAATAACTTGTAAAGTCTAAGCAAGATAATCCCATATTGAAATCAACAAGCATCCCATTACAAAATCCTCCAAACAAACTTACATACGCACTAAGAACCAATAATAAACTTACAATAGATCTTTAACGTACAATTAAATCAAGTGCTAAAACTGATTACAGTTGACAATCTACGACTAGAACAAGTCCAAGAACTACCGAGTAAATTCAAATTATGATCCGAGTTATCACTAACTAACCATAAGTGATCATTAATACTTAAAAAATAAAGAAATAAACGATCATCATCGAGTGAATATAAAAATATAGAACAAAAAAGAAAGGATTTTGAGACATGGATATCGAAGAAAAATCAAAAAACAGTGAAAAGATTCAATTTTCACTTGAATAAAAAAAACTAGCAGATTAAAAAAAAAGAAATAAAAAGAAACCCACCTTGCGATTGATGAAGGTGAACTGAGAAGAACATCCTTGACAATGTGACGCATCAACAACCCAATTGTTCCCTCTTATTGATGGCTTTGCTGGTAATCCAATCTTCTCCAACATCTCTCTCTACAAGTACAAATACAAAATACAGATCAATCTCTCTTCCTCTCTCTCTTTCTCCGTTCTCGTTAATGGTTAAGAAAACATCAAAGGCAAAAGCGACCAAAAGGGCTATCTGGGTCTTGTTTATCTGTGGTTTTAATGGAGAAGTAAAGGAGATAATGGAAGTTTTACGTGTGTGTGACTTTTCTTTTCTACGTTTTGGACATTGATGAATTGAGGAAGATGACGAGAAAAAGACTCTGTTCTGTTAAAGCAACCACCAATATGAACGACTTGTCGTGCATACGGATTAATGACATCATGTAGGTTTTTCATTTAGTTTATTGGTGATTAATTATTGAGTAAACTTTTTATCATATTTTGATAAATAGGTAAAAAAAATTATCCTATGAAGATAATAACATTTATGTAGACTCAATTTAGAGTTTGAGCTCACAAGAATCATAAATCGAGTGAGTTGATCAATCCAAACCGTATTTTTTCTATAAAAAAAACATCAAATAATATTATTTTAATAAAAATAAATTAGATTAATATCAAAATAGTAAGTCATTAGGTTAATGAAATGAGCTGGTCTTATAATAACGGTTTTTATTTTTAAAAGATTTCAAATATCTTTTCTAATAAAAAAAAGTAAGAAAGAAGATTTCATTATCATCCTTAATTAAGACCTCGTTTGTTTGACAAAAAATGATTTTTTGAAAACTACTTTTTAAATTTTTCTGTGTTTGTTTACCATTAAAAAAATTAGTCAATAAAAAATACTTTTCAGTCAAAGAAAAATTTGGTTTGGTTTCCAGGAAAGTGTTTTCCTTTTATTTTGGACGGAAAACACTTTCCAGAAGTTGTGAAAATTTTAGAAATATCATATTATTTGCTGATTATAACAAATTTGATCTTCAAACTTTTGATTGCTATATATTTTGTTTTGAATCTTTTTTTTTCAATTTCACCCCTTAGAATTTGATATAATATGATTTTTATATTAACTTTGGTCCTTATTTTTTATTATTGTTATTTTTTTTTCTTTTATTATTTTTTTAATTGAAATTTTTTATCTATCAAATTTGGTCATCATTCTTTTAATTGTTACTTATTTTATTTGAAATTATTTATGAAATTATAATTATTATTATTTTAATTTCATCATCTTTTAATTTTTTTATCTATTAGATTTGATCTTTATTATTTTGATTGTTATTTATTTTATTTGAGATAATTTATGAAATTAGATTTTTCTTTTCAATTTCATTCTCATTCAACTTTTTAATTTGTAAGATTTGTTTCTCATTATTTTAATAAACTTGAAAAAAATATTAATAAGTTATTTTCCAACTCATTTTTCATGACATAACCAAATACTGGAAAGTGTTTTCCAATTTATTTTCCATGACACTACCAAACATCGAAAAATAATTCACTTTCCAGATATCCACTTTCCAAAAAAAAAATACTTCCCAACAAACAGACAGGACCTAATTGTTTTATTATTTTTCCTTTCCTTCTCCTCCTCTTTTTCCTTTCAAATTTCTAAATATTTGGGGTGGTTTAATCAATGACGTAGGTTTTGTATTGTTGTAGTAATATTTGAGAATTTTTTGATATCTTTTAGTATAGAATAAAAAAAACAATATTAACACTTTATATTGAGAATTTTATGATGCAATAGTCAATAATTCAATACATTAATTATCATGTTAAGACATATATTAACATAACAATTGATTTGCTAATCTACATTGCTCTAGATATTTTCGCAATTATAATGTGGTATTATGAATTTATGATATTTATATAAAAATATTGAAAACAATAATTGATTATATATAAAAGTGGATTCATCATTATATAAATATCTTGTTTGTGAAAATTATGAGTATACTTTTAGAAATTTTGGAACATTAAAATTTTTTCAATTTACAATGGCAAAAAAAAAGATATAGTTTAACTTTTTGACAATTGGTGAAGGTTAACATTGTGGTAGTTTTTGTTTTTTAAATTGTTTTTTATTTGAAAAAAAATATTAAATTGATGTTTTTTTAGGTATTTTTTATGGTTTTGATATACTGATATGAAAAATTAAAAAAAAATTATTTTAAAGTATTTTTAATTAAAAAAATATTTTAAAAAAACATTATACATCACAATATCAAACACACCAAACCCGTAATATTGTAATCTTAAAGCCCAATAGGTCCTAATAATATTAAGAAGAAATGGGTTTGAATTTCCAAATTAGGCTCCTTATGATTAGCCATAGAACTTTGTTGGCAGCACTTCACCACAAGCATGGCAAAAAAAAAAAAAGGATTTGACATAAAAAACAAAGTTAGGGTAAACAAAATCCAAGACTTGAGTCACTTGTTCAATTGGTAATTTAAATAATAAAATAAATAAACAAGAACAATAAATAAACTGAAAAAAAATGATAATGAAAAAAAAAAGATAAAAAGAACATGACCTGAGCTTATCTAGATTATTAAGCAATTCAATGTTGAAAGGAAAAACTGTTAAAAAAAACTTGTTAAACTAGGTGAACCCATAAACTTCGCAACCATGGACATAAGATTTGGATAATCTAATAAAAAGAAAAGCATTAAAAAAAAGTTTGAATAATGAAATTGAAATAAATCAATTTTAAAAAATAAGAGAAAAATAAAAGTCAACTCGTGTTAACCTTTGAAACCAGCAATTCTGGTCATGAACTCGGGGCTAACCCCATAAAAGGCAAGTTGTAAAAAATAACTAAGAAAAACTAAAAACAAAAACAATAATAAAAAAAAAACAAGCAACCATGGGCGAACCTCCTAAACATTGTCTAATCTCTAAAACTCACGACACATAAAATTTTGGATCCAAGTTCAATTAAGAAGCTTAATTCTCAACTAATTTAATTTTCAATGATGAAATCATGAAAAAAATACTAATAAAAAAAACTTGTGAAAGCAAAAAACATAGCAACATAAAAATGGGGATGAAATTTGATAGAAAAAAAACCATGGAGGATGAAATCGTAAAAACATTAATTTTAAAAATTATTACAAACAAAACAAATAGCAATAAAAAGAATGAAAGACCAGATTTGAAAGATTAAAAAATCATAAAGGGGTGAAATTGAAAAACATTTATAATTTGATAGATTATTTATAGATTAACAAATGGTGGGGGGCGAAATTGAAAAATATTTTTAATTTTATAGATTATTCAAAATTAAAAATATAATAATCAAAATTATAGAGACCAAATTTGAAGCAGAAATAAATTGGAGGGGTTAGTATGAATTGTTTAAGGGAAAGGGGGGGAACGATCCGCATTACCAAACTTTATGCGTGTTAGGGGCATGTGCCATCTCATTGTGTTGGCGGCACCAAGATCTTCCAAATACTGCCCCTAAAGGCGGTGTTTGGTGGTCGCATAACCTCACATGCGCTGCCTATACGGTGCGATGGTCATCTACACGTTAATGCATGCTGCACACGCCCCAATAGCTTCTTTTTTAACAATATTTTATATATGTCAATTACAATAATGCTCTTGATTAACCTTTAAATTTACAATAAAACCAATGTAAAATGATATAAAAGCTCTTGTGAGAGAGTTATGCTAATTTTATCTATAAGAGCATCAAAATAATTACACTGTTTTGAAAAACATAAAAGACCAAAACATCCCTTAATAAAAGTCATTATGCTTTTTATTCAATGGTTAAATTAGTAATTTTAGTGTGAAAGAATAAAATGATCAATCTAATCTCATATAGCTTGTAAAAGACAATTATGTTATAGTGAAAAGATCATCTTGCCCTAATATTTTGTTAAAAGGTTTAGGGTGTGTTTGGTATTGCGGTAGCTGTTGTGGTTGTGGTTTGAAAAAAATTGTTTTTGTAAAAAGTACTTTTGGTTGAGGTTGGGTTGAAAAAATATATGTTTGGTTAAAATTATGGTTGAAATTGAGGTTGAACAAAAAGTAGTTTAATTTGTTTGGTTAAGAATGCTTTTGAAATTGAGGTTATAAAATAATTTTAAAAAATATATATTAATATTTATGGTTTTTAATTTAAATATTGTAGATTTAAC
>Ga0307515_10009860_pt1 | contig 18401 bp, 13 predicted proteins | sample 17_EM_MG_FD_194513 | JGI IMG/M metagenome (GOLD analysis project Ga0307515, IMG submission 194513) | Populus trichocarpa ectomycorrhiza microbial communities from riparian zone in the Pacific Northwest, United States - 17_EM | ecosystem: Host-associated > Plants > Roots > Unclassified | place...
CGTACAGTCCTTCGCGCGTGTACCGCAGACCAGACGGGACATCGGCATCAAGAAGCGCTACGCCGCCGAGCGCCGGTTCCGGGCCTATGGCGTCGCCGCCATCCTGGTCGGCCTGTTCTTTCTCTTCGTGCTGCTGTGGACCGTTGTGTCCAAGGGCTACACGGCGTTCCAGCAGACCGCGATCACGCTGCCGATCGAGTTTTCCGAAAAGATCATCGACCCGAAGAACGAGCGTGGCACCAACCCCGCCAAGCTGATGACCGCCAACTATCCGCTCCTGGTTCGCGACGCGCTGGTCACAGCCCTGTCGATCGATCCGGCGGACAAGCGCCTCGTCAAGCAGGCAACGGACATGGTTTCGGCCAGCGCCCGGACGCAGTTGCGGGATATCGTCGTGGCCAATCCTGCCGTTATCGGCACGACAATCGATGTCGCGCTTCTGGCGGAAGGCAACATCGACAGCGCCAACAAGGGCCAGATCGATCTGTCGGTCACGGAAGCCAATCGCAAGGTCAAGGACCAGCAGATTGCGTGGATGAAGACGTTGACCGAAACGGGTGCCATGGCCAAGCAGTTTAATACCGGCCTGTTCACCTACGGCGCGTCCAGCCGTCCGGAAGCCGCCGGTATCGGCGTCGCAGCACTCGGCTCGCTCTACATGATGCTGATCGTGCTGGTGCTTGCCCTTCCAATCGGCGTCGCGGCTTCGATATACCTGGAGGAATTTGCGCCTAAGAACCGACTGACGGATCTTATCGAGGTGAATATCAACAACCTCGCTGCGGTTCCGTCGATCGTCTACGGTCTGCTCGGCCTGTCGATCTTCATCAATTTTGCCGGCATGCCGCGCTCGGCTGCCCTGGTCGGCGGCCTGGTGCTGACCTTGATGACGCTTCCAACCATCATCATCGCCACGCGTGCTGCCCTGAAGGCCGTACCGCCGTCGATCCGGGCGGCAGCGCTCGGTCTCGGCGCGTCGAAGATGCAGACGATCTTCCACCACGTGCTGCCGCTCGCCATGCCGGGCGTGCTGACCGGCACGATCATCGGCCTGGCGCATGCGCTCGGCGAAACGGCGCCGTTGCTGTTGATCGGCATGGTGGCTTTCGTGGTCGACTTCCCAGCTTCGCCGATGGAGCCTTCAACAGCGCTGCCGGTGCAGATCTACATGTGGGCCAATGAAGCTGAACGTGCATTCGTTGAACGAACCTCGGGTGCGATCATGGTTCTCCTGATCTTCCTCGTTGTCATGAACCTGGGCGCAATCCTGTTGCGGCGTCGCTTTGAGCGTCGCTGGTAGTGAGGTAAGAACATGAACATTATGTCAGAAGCAGCAGTCGAAAAGGCGCTCGATCAGAAGATGAATACCGTGCCCTACAAGATGACCGGCAAGGACGTTTCGGTTTATTATGGCGACAAGCGTGCCTTGTTCGACGTCAACCTCAACGTTCGCGAAAATACGGTAACCGCGCTTATCGGTCCGTCGGGCTGTGGGAAGTCCACCTTCCTGCGCTGCCTCAACCGCATGAACGACACGATCGACAGCTGCCGGGTCACCGGCCGGATCATGCTCGACGAGGGCGACATCTACGACAGCAATATCGATGTCGTCGAATTGCGCGCGCGGGTCGGCATGGTGTTCCAGAAGCCGAACCCATTCCCAAAATCGATCTACGAAAACGTTACCTACGGCCCAAGAATCCATGGCCTCGCCCGCACCAAGGCCGAGTTCGACCAGATCGTCGAAACCAGCCTGCAGAAGGCTGGGCTCTGGAACGAGGTCAAGGATCGCCTGCACGAATCGGGCACCGGCCTTTCCGGTGGCCAGCAGCAGCGCCTTTGCATTGCCCGCGCCGTGGCCGTAAGCCCGGAAGTCATTCTGATGGATGAGCCATGCTCGGCGCTTGATCCGATCGCCACCGCCAAGGTCGAGGAACTGATCCACGAACTGCGCGCCAACTATACGATCGTCATCGTCACGCACTCGATGCAGCAGGCCGCACGTGTGTCGCAGCGCACCGCCATGTTCCATCTCGGCAACCTCGTCGAGGAAAACGATACCGACAAGATGTTCACCAATCCGGACGACCAGCGCACGCAGGACTATATCATGGGCCGCTTCGGCTGAGAATTGTTGCGCGGCTCTCCCGTTTCGACGGGGTCGGCGGCTTTCAAAACCGGATTGTGATCAAGGAAAAAAACATGTCTACGCACATTGCTTCCGTCTATGACGAAGATCTGAAATACCTCACCCGGCGCATTTCCGAGATGGGGGGCCTTGCCGAACAGATGGTGGCCGAGTCCGTTCGCGCGCTCGTCAACTCCGATCTGGCGCTGGCGCAGAAGGTCATTTCCGACGACGCCATCCTGGACGATGCCGAGCGCCAGATCGGCGAAAAAGCCATCATCACGATTGCCCGCCGCCAGCCGATGGCGGCTGACCTTCGCGAAATCATGGGGTCGATCCGGATCGCGGCCGATCTGGAGCGGGTCGGCGATCTCGGAAAGAACAATGCCAAGCGTGTCATCGCCGTTGCCAATGCAAGCCTGCCGCGCCAGCTTGCCCGCGGTCTGGAACATCTGGCGGAGCTCGCGCTCGTCCAGCTCAAGGAAGTGCTCGACGTCTACGCGTCCCGCTCTGTTGAAAAGGCCAACAGCATCCGGGAACGCGACAGTGAGATCGATGCGATCTATACGTCGCTGTTCCGCGAACTTCTGACCTACATGATGGAAGATCCGCGCAACATCACGCCGTGCACGCATCTTCTGTTCTGCGCAAAGAATATCGAGCGCATCGGCGATCACGCGACCAACATCGCCGAGACGATCTACTATATGGCAACCGGCGCTCAGCCCGTTGGCGATCGCCCGAAGGATGACAGTGCCAATACCGTTGGTGCACTAGAAAACTGAACGACGCGCCTTCGGTCAGGAGACGACATTACCGTAGGGCCATAAAATCACCGGGCGAGGGCAGGGTCCTCGCTCCGGCGTCGGGGAGTTGATACCGCATGCTGCCAAGAATTGCCGTTATCGAGGACGAGGAGGCGCTCAGCGTTCTCCTGCGCTACAATCTCGAGGCCGAAGGTTTTGAAGTCGATACGATCAACCGCGGCGACGAAGCGGAAATGCGTCTTCAGGAACGCCTGCCCGACCTGCTCATCCTTGACTGGATGCTGCCGGGGGTCTCCGGCATCGAACTGTGCCGCCGGCTTCGCCAGCGTCCCGAGACCGAGCGCCTGCCGATCATCATGCTGACGGCGCGCGGCGAAGAGAGCGAAAGGGTGCGCGGTCTTGCCACCGGTGCCGACGACTATGTCGTCAAGCCGTTTTCGACGCCGGAGCTGATGGCCCGCGTCAAGGCCATGCTTCGCCGGGCAAAACCCGAGGTCCTGTCTTCGGTGCTGCGGTGTGGCGATATCGAACTCGATCGCGAAACCCATCGTGTCCACCGCAAGAGCCGGGAAGTCAGGCTGGGGCCGACCGAATTCCGTCTCCTCGAATTCCTCATGGCATCGCCGGGCCGCGTCTATTCCCGGTCCCAACTGCTGGACGGCGTCTGGGGGCACGACATCTATGTCGACGAGCGAACCGTCGACGTGCATGTCGGGCGCCTGAGAAAAGCGCTTAATTTTTCCAACATGCAGGATGTCATCCGCACCGTGCGCGGCGCGGGTTATTCGATGGAAGGCCAGTAAAGGGAATTCGGCACAATGGGAGCAAGGGTGGTCGTCGTCGATGGCGACGAGACATTGCGGGTCCTGTTGCAGAGGGCGCTGGCGATCGAAGGTTTTGCCGTGACGCTGCTTTCGAGCGCCGCCGATGTCGAAAATCGCCTGCGGATCGGCGTGCCGGACCTGCTGGTTTTGAACGCCGTGCTTCCAGGCATGTCCGGTATCGACATCTGCCGCAGGCTGCGCACGACACCGGCCACCCATCGTCTGCCCATCATCTTGCTCGTCGCCGGTGACGACAGGGACGAGCCCCGCGCCGCACTCGCTGCCGGCGCAGACGACTGCATCACCAAACCGTTCAGCGCCGGAGAACTCGTCGTCCGCGTGAAGAACCTGTTGCGGCGGATCAACCCCTCGCTGCTCGACCACATGGTCAAGGTCGGAGATATCGTCCTCGACCGCCAATCCCACCGCGTCCATCGACAGAAAAAGGAAATCCGGTTGGGGCCGACGGAATTCAAGCTGCTCGAATTCCTGATGCGAACGCCGGGCCGGGTCTATTCGCGCTCCGAGATCCGCCTGTCCTTGTGGGGCGACGACGCCACGGTGGACGAGCGTGCCGTTGACGTGCACATCAATCGTTTGCGAAAAGGCATTGGCCTGGGCAAGGCCGACCCCGTCATCCGCACCGTGCGCGGCGCGGGATATGCGCTTGGCGATCGCTGACTGAAGCGAAGCGACCTTCCGCCGTCCTCAAACATCCTTCAGCCCGGTCGATCCGTCGAGGCGATCGATCAGCGTCGAACTCGCCTGGTTGAGCCCGGCGACCTCGACGGCAATGCCGTGCACCTCGAACCGCTTCACGACTTTTTCGAGAGCGGCGACCGCGGTGATATCCCAGAAATGGGCATCCGATACATCGATGCGAACCGCCATGCCGTTTTCCGCGCCGATGTCGAACGATTCGATGAAGATATCGGCGGATGCAAAAAAGACCTGTCCGGAGACGCGATATAGCACCTGGCCGGCCATGGTATCGACGTGCGTTTCCACCTTCAGAAGGCTGGAAACCTTGAAGGTGAAGAACACGCCGCTCAGCAGCACGCCGACGGTGACGCCGAGCGCCAGGTTTGCGCTTGCAACCGTGGCGAGGACGGTCACGACCATGACGGCGCTCGACATCTTCGGATGAACGACCACCGCCTTCAATGACGACCAGTCGAAGGTGTCGATCGACACCATGACCATGATTGCCAGCAGAGCGGCGACGGGAACCTGGGAGACCCAGGGTTTCAGCAGAACCATCAGGATCAGCAGCAAGGCGCCGGCAAACAGCGTGGAGAGCCGCCCGCGTCCGCCGTATTTCACGTTGCTGACCGTCTGGCCGATCATGCCGCAGCCCGCGATCCCGCCGAACAGACTGGCGGCGGCATTGGCGATACCAAGGCCGGTGCACTCCCGGTTCTTCGAGCTTTGCGTGCCGGTCAGGTCATCGACGACACTCGCGGTCATCATGGATTCGAGCAGGCCCACCATGGCGATGGCAAGCGCCGGTCCGGCAATGATTGTCAGTGTCTCGATCGACACAGGCACGGTCGGCCAGGCAAAGACCGGAAGCGAATCCGGCAGTTTTCCGAGATCGGCAATCGTCATGACCGGCAGTTGCAGCGTTATCGTCGCGACCGTCAGAACGAGGATGCAGATCAAGGGCGACGGTATCGCCGTGGTGATCCGCGGGACGAGATAGATGACTGCAAGTCCGGCAGCGAGCATGCCGTAGGCAAGCGTGTCTCCACCGATGATATGCGGCAGTTGCGCGGCAAAGATGAGGATCGCCAGCGCATTGACGAAGCCTGTGCGGACCGATTTCGAAACGAACCGCATGAGAACACCGAGACGCAGCAGGCCGAAGGCGATCTGGAAAACACCCGCCAGCAATCCGGCGGCAAAGAGATAGGGCAATCCGTGGGCGTGGACCAAGGGGGCCGCGACCAGCGCGACCGAACCCGCGGCGGCAGAGATCATCGCCGGCCGGCCGCCTGTGAAAGCAATCACGATACCGATGATGAAGGAGGCGAACAGGCCGACCTGCGGGTCGACACCGGCAACGAAGGAAAAGGCGATGACCTCGGGGATGAGAGCGAAGGTCGCGACGGCTCCGGCGAGCATTTCGCGCATGGGGTTGGCGGACCAATCCCGACGGAGAGACGAAAGATTCATGGGGTACGTTCTCGCAAAGCATGACCGGCGCGCTATCACGCGATTGTTGTCTGTGGGGCATGCAGGTTTTGCGTGGTCTGGCGGATCGGCGGCCAGAAGAGCCACCCGGAATTTCACCGGGTCCGTGGTGATGGCAATCTTATAAACCGCATTTTTGCTGCGTCGCAATGTAAAATCGATCCGTATCCAGACGAATATTGCGTCCTGTCGCGCAAATCACAGATGCGCCCGCCATCCAGCCGTCCCTCACAAAAGTTCAAGCTCTGGAATTGACGAAGTCGATATTTCCAGTATTATCGACATATGGAACAGGAAGACGCAATTCTCGCTTTGGCAGCGCTCGCCCAATCAACCCGGCTGGAAACCTTCCGGCTCTTGGTCCGTCACTCACCCGACGGCTTGCCGGCCGGCGAGATCGCCCGGGCGCTCGCCATTCCGCACAACACCATGTCCACCCATCTCAACATCCTGTCGCGCGCCAGGCTGCTCTCGTCGGAGCGGCACAGCCGGGTGATCGTCTACCGTGCGGACGTTCCGCGCCTGCGGGAACTGATGCTGTTCCTGATCAAGGATTGCTGCGGCGGAAATGCGGACCTCTGCGCACCGCTGATCGCCGAACTCCAACCCTGCTGCTGAAAACCGAAAGGTGTACCCATGACCAAGACGAGCTTCAACGTGATGTTTCTGTGCACCGGAAACTCCGCACGATCGATCATCGCCGAAAGCGTCCTGCGCAAGGATGGTGCGGGCAAGTTCAATGCCTTCTCTGCCGGCAGCTATCCGAAGGGCGAGGTCAATCCCTTCGCCATCGAAACGCTCTCCGGCCATAATTATCCCGTCGATGGCCTGCGCTCGAAAAGCTGGGACGAATTCGCCGTTGCCGGATCGCCGGAACTCGATTTCGTGTTCACGGTCTGCGACAATGCCGCCGGCGAAGCCTGCCCGGCCTGGCCGGGACAGCCGATGACGGCCCATTGGGGCGTCGAAGATCCCGCCGATGTCCAGGGCACGGATGCCGAAAAGCGCGTCGCCTTCGCGACCACCCTGCGCTACATGAAGCTGCGTATCGCCGCTTTCGCCGCCCTGCCTCTGGAAAGCCTGGAGCGTCTCAGCTTGACGGCGAAGCTTCGCGACATCGGCCAGATGGAAGGCTCGACAGCCAAGAGGGCTGACGTCGCATGAGCAGCCCCATTCAGACTACCCCCGATATCGTCATCTATCACAATCCCGATTGCGGCACCTCGCGCAACACGCTGGCGATGATCCGCAATGCCGGCATTGAGCCGCATGTCGTGGAATATCTGAAGACCCCGCCGAGTCGGGCACTGCTTGAGCAACTGGTCACCCGTATGGGCATCGGTGCACGCGACCTCCTGCGCGAAAAGGGCACGCCCTATGCGGAACTAGGGCTCGACAATCAAGGGCTGGCCGATGAAGCACTTTTCGATGCGATGATGGACCATCCGATCCTCATCAACAGGCCGATTGTCGTCTCGCCGCTTGGCGTCAAGCTCTGCCGCCCATCCGACGCCGTGCTTGATCTGCTTCCCACCGCCCAACAGGGGGCGTTCTCGAAAGAGGACGGGGAGGTGGTGGTCGATGCCCGCGGCCAGCGCGTTGGATAACGTCTGATATCAATGATCTCTCGCTCTCCGCCCCGTTTGGCGGAGAGATAATTTTTCATGCAAGGAACCCACCCATGCAGCCTGCCGTCCCAACCGTCCGCCTGTCATTCCTCGACCGTTATCTGACTGTGTGGATTTTTGCCGCCATGGCGCTGGGCGTCCTGCTGGGAACCGTCTTCGAAGGGCTTCCCGCGGCGCTGAACAGCCTGTCGGTCGGCAGCACGAATATTCCGATTGCCATCGGGCTGATCCTGATGATGTATCCGCCGCTGGCAAAAGTCCGTTATGAGGAATTGCATCTGGTCTTTGCCGACAAGCGGATATTGGCGATTTCACTTCTGCAGAACTGGATCATCGGCCCGACGCTGATGTTTGGGCTGGCGGTGTTCTTCCTGCGCGATTATCCCGAATATATGACCGGCCTCATCCTCATCGGCCTTGCCCGCTGCATCGCCATGGTGCTGGTCTGGAACCAGCTGGCGCGTGGCGACAATCAATATGTCGCCGGCCTCGTCGCGTTCAATTCGATCTTCCAGATCCTGTTTTTCAGTGTCTATGCCTGGTTCTTCCTGACGGTCCTGCCGCCGGTCTTCGGCCTTGAGGGCAGCGTCATCGACGTTTCCTTCTGGACGATCGCCGAAGCCGTACTGATCTATCTCGGCATCCCGTTCCTCGCCGGTTACCTCTCACGCCGCATCCTGACGGCGCGCAAGGGAAAAGACTGGTACGAAAACGTGTTCCTGCCGAAAATCGGCCCGATCACGCTGGCGGCGCTGCTCTTTACCATCGTTGCCATGTTCAGCCTGAAGGGCGGGGACGTCGTGCGCCTGCCGTTCGATGTCGTGATGATCGCGATACCGCTGACGATCTACTTCCTAATCATGTTCTTCGTCAGCTTCCTCATGGCGAAATCGGTTGGTACGGACTACCCACGCTCGACGGCCGTTGCCTTCACCGCTGCCGGCAACAATTTCGAGCTGGCCATCGCTGTTGCCATCGCAGCCTTCGGTCTAGCATCGCCGGTCGCCTTCGCCGCTGTCATCGGGCCGCTGGTCGAAGTGCCGGTGCTGATCATCCTCGTGCAGTTCGCGCTGTGGATGGGACGCCGTTATTTCCCGGCGAACGATCGGCGCGTCCCGGCAGAGTGAACCGGCGGCAGGCGGACACGGAATCCTGTTCCGCCCGACCGGAACAGCCCCGAGCCACACGCCGCCGATCTGATTTGACCAAGCATTGGAGCCCCTTGTGACTGAACTGCCCGCCGCCCGCATCGATCTTCTCCGTCAGCCCGACATGGAGGCGCTGCGACCACCGTTTTCGACGCACAAGCCGCGCATTCTCATCCTCTACGGCTCGCTGCGGGAGGTTTCCTACAGCCGTCTGCTGGCGCAGGAATCGGGGCGCTTGCTCGAGCATTTTGGCTGCGAGGTCCGTATCTTTAATCCCGAGGGGCTGCCGCTGCCGGATGCTGCGCCGATCTCCCATCCGAAGGTGCAGGAGCTGCGCTCTTTGTCCGAGTGGTCCGAAGGCCAGGTCTGGGTGAGCCCCGAACGTCACGGCGCGATGACCGGCATCATGAAGGCGCAGATCGACTGGATCCCGCTTGCCGTCGGCTCCGTGCGCCCGACGCAGGGCAAGACGCTAGCTGTCATGGAGGTCTCCGGCGGGTCGCAATCCTTCAACGCCATCAACCAGCTGCGCATCCTCGGCCGCTGGATGCGGATGATCACCATTCCGAACCAGTCCTCCGTCGCCAAGGCCTTCCAGGAGTTCGACAAGGACGGCCGGATGAAACCATCCGCCTATTACGACCGCGTGGTCGATGTTTGCGAGGAACTGGTCAAGTTCACACTCCTGACCCGCAATGCCTCGGCCTATCTCACCGACCGCTATAGCGAGCGCAAGGAAGACGCGGACAAGCTGGAACAGCGGGTCGGGTTGAAGTCGATCTAGCCGGAGCAGCCAGCAGTGGTTTTTAGGCTTGCGAGTGGACCGCCGGTTTCGCCTGATCGTTGCCAGCCAAAACGCGCGGGCTGCGCTGCGTCACGCGTGCCGCACTTTCCATCAACTGGGCAAACGCCCGGTCGCTGATGCGGTCTGCCTTGTTGAGGATGCGGATCATCGGGTTATTGATGACATCAGGCACAGTCAGGTCGTTTTTCATTGGCCTACCTCCCAAACCGGCATTGTAGTTGGGGATGATGACCGTTGTGTCACGGCGGGGAGGTCTTTGCGTTGGAGGGCGTTAGGCGGGCTGCACAACTCTGTTTTTGACTTTTGCTTATGCCGATTGTGAATATGCAATCCGAAGCAGATGATTGGCGAGCATAATTATTTCAGCTGCTTCCTCTGGGCTACTCAACGCAACATTTCTATGGGAGTGGGGGTTTTTGTACGAGCCAATAGCTCCTGCGAAAAAATGCGCCCGCATTTCTCGCTCACCTTCCTCCATAGTCATGTCAGAAAGCTTCCCCGTAGTTTTGTCGAAGGCTTTGCGCATTAAATTTACTCCAATATCCCTGCCTGAGAGACCAGAGAGCTTTCGCACGGCAACTTCAACGGCTTTCATGGCCTCAAATACCGCTGTATCGTACTTTCCTCTGTGAAATAGGGCCCAGACATCTTCGCTAATATCTTCGTGTAGGGCATTCTTAGATAAAGTAGCATGCCCTACAACACTCCCTTCAGTGAATTCTTTTGCGATTTTCTTGGCTTTTCTACTCAATTTCATTATTGAATGTGCGTAGTTTGGATGCGGAATAAGCAACGCAGCGCCAATCAACCATACCCATGCTTCGCGGAGAGCCTCATCGATCTGGTTTCGGTATGGTCTTGGGTAGTGGCCTTCTACGTTGTTTATTTGGCCGTAAAGATCACTTGATCCAGCCACTTCCTTTATCAGACTACTTAGCTGTAGATCTTGATGTCTAGGCCACTGAGCGAGGTAAGGCAGTAATTTTAGCCCCAATTCATCGGGCTCAAACGCAACCAACGCGTCGGGGTCAGTAATATATTCTGACAATCGCATGCGTTGGTTTCACCTCCACTATTTGGAACGCAGTTCAATTCGCCATCAACTTCATGAGAATGCGGCCCAAGTTTTATCTTGGGCCGCAAATTAATTGTTAAAAATAACCGATACCTACTCAGCTGCACCCACTCGTCGCACCGCACGTATCGCACTTCTCACAAGTCCCATTCCTCACCATCGTAAAATTCTGGCACTCGCCGCACATGTTGCCCGTATAGCCCTGCGCGATCGAGCGGATGCGGCGCTGGGCTTCGAGTTTCTTGGCGTCCGACTTGGCGGCTGCGGCTTCCGCCGCGGCCTTGTCGGAGAAGAGGGCGGTGACTTCCTGTTCGACTTCTTCCGTGATCTCCTCGATCAGTTCGGCGGCGCGTTCCTCGTAGTCACGCTTGAAAGAGACGATTTCGGACGTCGATATGGCGATGGCCGGTTCGAGCTTGCGGGCGGCGTTTCCGGCAAACTGCGGGCCGGAAAACGCGGTGACATTGCCGCCGCCGGAGGCCTTTGCGGGGGCGGCTGTCGCGGCACCCTTCGGCTCGGGGCCGGCCAGCGAGCCGCCCGAAACCAGCGTCGGCTTGTGGCCGCGGGTCCAGCCGGTCGAGAGCAGGTTGGTCTTGCCTTCCTGGATGCCCTTGCCGAGCGCCGTGTTGGAGAAGTCCGACGTATCGACATGGGCGAGATCATGGCGGTTGAGGTAGGAGACGGCGAGTTCGCGGAACACGTAGTCGAGGATCGACGTGGCATTCTTGATCGCGTCATTGCCCTGCACCATGCCGGCCGGCTCGAACTTGGTGAAGGTGAAGGCCTCCACGAATTCCTCCAGCGGCACGCCATATTGCAGGCCGAGCGAGATGGAGATGGCGAAATTGTTCATCATCGCTCGGAAGGCAGCGCCTTCCTTGTGCATGTCGATGAAGATCTCGCCGATGCGGCCATCGCCGAATTCGCCGGTGCGCAGATAGACCTTGTGTCCACCGACGATCGCCTTCTGGGTATAACCCTGGCGGCGGTTCGGCAGTTTTTCGCGCTCGCGGGTGACCCGCTCGACGACGCGTTCGATGATCTTTTCGGTGATGGTGACGGCCTGGGCAGCGGCGGGTGCTGCCAGGAAGTCCTCCATCGCATCCTCGTCCTCGTCATCCTCGATCAGCGAGGAATTGAGCGGCTGCGACAGTTTCGAGCCATCGCGATAGAGCGCGTTGGCCTTCAGCGCCAGTTTCCAGGAGAGCATGTAGGCTGCGCCGCATTCCTCGACGGTGGCGTCGTTCGGCATGTTGATGGTTTTCGAGATCGCGCCCGAGATGAACGGCTGGGCCGCCGCCATCATGCGGATGTGGCTTTCGACCGAGAGATAACGCTTGCCGATCTTGCCGCAGGGATTGGCGCAATCAAAGACGGGCAGGTGTTCGGCCTTCAGGAACGGCGCGCCTTCGAGCGTCATCGCGCCGCAGACATGCACGTTGGCGGCTTCGATGTCCTTCTTCGAGAAGCCGATATGCTCAAGCAGGCTGAAGCTCATGTCGGCGAGCTGCTCGTCGGAGACCTTGAGCGTGTTTTTCAGGAAGTCGATGCCGAGCGTCCACTGGTTGAAGACGAACTTGATGTCGAAGGCAGCCTTGGTGGCGCCGTTGATCGCCTCGATCTTGTCGTCGGAAAAACCCTTGGCCTTCAGCGAGCCGGGGTTGATGCTCGGTGCCTGGTTGATATTGCCATGACCGACGGCATAGGCCTCGATCTCGGCGATCTGGCTTTCCGAATAACCTAGCGTGCGCAGGGCTTCCGGAACGGCGCGGTTGATGATCTTGAAGTAGCCGCCGCCGGCGAGCTTCTTGAATTTCACCAGCGCGAAATCGGGCTCGATGCCGGTCGTGTCGCAATCCATGACGAGGCCGATCGTGCCTGTCGGCGCGATGACCGAGACCTGGGCGTTGCGGTAGCCGTGCTTTTCGCCGAGCGCCAAGGCCTTGTCCCAGGCGGCCGTGGCGTGGGCAACGAGGTCCTGATCCGGGCATTCTGCGTGGATGAGGGCGACCGGATTGACCGACAGGCCTTCATAGCCCTGGGTTTCGCCATGCGCAGCGCGGCGATGGTTGCGGATGACCCGCAGCATCGATTCGCGGTTCGGCTTGAAGCCCGGGAACGGGCCGAGCTTGGCTGAGATTTCGGCCGACGTTGCATAGGAGACGCCGGTCATGATCGCGGTCAGGCTGCCGGCAATGGCGCGGCCTTCGGTCGAGTCGTAGGGAATGCCCGACGACATCAGGAAGCCGCCGATATTGGCATAGCCGAGGCCGAGCGTGCGGTATTCATAGGAGCGCTCGGCGATTTCGCGGGACGGGAACTGCGCCATCATCACGGAGATTTCGAGAACCAGCGTCCACAGGCGCACGGCATGTTCGTAATCGGCGATGTCGATGTTCTTGGTCGTCGCATCCTTGAACTGAAGCAGGTTCAGCGAGGCAAGGTTGCAGGCCGTGTCGTCGAGGAACATGTATTCCGAGCAGGGGTTGGATGCACGGATAGGACCTGCGGCCGGCGAGGTGTGCCAGTCGTTCATGGTCGTGTTGAAGTGCAGGCCCGGATCGGCGGACGCCCAGGCGGCATGGGAAATCTGTTCCCAGAGATCGCGGGCCTTCAGCGTCTTCATGACCTTGCCGTCCTTGCGGGCGGTGAGGTTCCAGGTGCCGTCAGCCTCGACAGCGCGCAAAAAGTCGTCCTTCAGAGAAACGGAATTGTTGGAGTTCTGGCCCGACACGGTGAGATAGGCTTCCGAATCCCAGTCGGTGTCATAGGTCTTGAACTCGATGTCCTTGTAACCCTGCTTGGCAAACTGGATGACGCGCTTGACGTAGTTTTCCGGAACCTGGTCCTTCTTGGCGGCCTTGATTTCGCGTTTGAGGGCAGGGTTCTGCTTGGGATCGTAGCAGGCGTCGTTGGCGGCCTCGCAGTTGATGCAGGCCTTCATGATCGCCTTCAGGTGCTTGGCGACGATCTTGGAACCGGTGACGAGAGCAGCAACCTTCTGCTCTTCCTTGACCTTCCAGTTGATGTAGGCCTCGATATCCGGATGGTTGATGTCGACGACAACCATCTTGGCGGCCCGGCGCGTGGTGCCGCCCGACTTGATGGCGCCGGCAGCCCGGTCGCCGATCTTCAGGAAGGACATCAAGCCCGACGACTTGCCGCCGCCTGAAAGTTTTTCGCCTTCGCCGCGCAGATAGGAGAAGTTGGAGCCGGTGCCGGAGCCGTACTTGAACAGGCGCGCTTCGCGAACCCACAGGTCCATAATGCCGCCTTCATTGACGAGGTCGTCACCGACCGACTGGATGAAGCAGGCATGTGGCTGCGGATGCTCGTAGGAGGACTTCGACTTCACCAGCTTGCCGGTGAAGGGGTCGACGTAGAAATGGCCTTGACCGGGACCGTCAATGCCATAGGCCCAGTGCAGGCCGGTGTTGAACCACTGCGGCGAATTCGGGGCGACACGCTGGGTGGCGAGCATGTAGGCAAGCTCGTCGCGGAAGGCGAGGGCGGATTCTTCGGAAGCGAAGTAATTGCCCTTCCAGCCCCAATAGGTCCAGGTGCCGGCCAGGCGATCGAAAACCTGGCGGGCGTCTGTTTCGGAGCCGTACTGCTCTTCCTTCGGCAGGTCCTTCATGGCGGCGAGGTCGGCCTCGGAGCGCCACAGCCAGGACGGAACGGAATTTTCCTCGACCTTTTTCAGGCGAGCGGGAACGCCGGCCTTGCGGAAATATTTCTGCGCCAGAATATCGGCGGCGACCTGGGAAAACTGCGCGGGCACATCGATATCCGCGAGACGAAACACGATCGAGCCATCGGGATTCTTGATCTCGCTGATGGCCTTGCGGAACTCAATCTGCGCATAGGCCGACTGGCCAGCCTGGGTGAAACGACGTTCGATCTGCATAGTCCCGTATCCTTTGTTTGCCGCGCCTGCTTGCCGCGTCCCTGGCGCCTCGGCGCCGGGCAAAATTGTTCCCGACCGGCCGCGCGGGAGGATGCGCAGCCAGCTTCAGTTTCCGCTTCATGTCGGGAAACCCGCTGTCGGATCACCCTGTATCTTGTGCTGATTTTGGCTGCAAACACTAAATATAGTATTAACAACTTCTTTACGCCAGCTTTTTGTGACGCATGGGGCGGGCCGGAAAGTCACAAAACACCACCCATGCGGCCGGAGGATCATCCACCGAAGCCGCCTGAACACCAGACGATATTTTGAGATAAACCGGCCTCGTAACTTTCCCGGTCCCGCCGCCGCCGCAACGTAGAAATCATTAACCGCATCCCACCCGATTCCGTCAAGGGGTGGTTTGTGAAGGAAATGCGAACACCAGATATAGTGTGTGGTGCTTGTGGAAAACGGGGACAGACGGCAAGACAAGCAAAATCAGGTGCTTGGCGGCTTGCCTGAAAATTCGCCGCAAAATCGCGGCGGAAAACCCGACAATTTGCAGGTAAAAATCAGCAGGTTTAGCGAGGGGGACAATCTTGCGGATGGTCATGAGCCCGAAATTGTGGGCCGGGGCCACTACATTGATTCGATCACCAAAACGCGCACATGGATCGCGGTAGAGCGACAATATTTACAATTCGTTTAGCCTATGGTTCTCTCTATTCCGAATAGAATAAATCGTCGCAGCATATATTTTCTGGTTTTTGTTCAGTCAATCTAAGATTGAACCCACAAATAATTTAACGATCCAAACATTTCCAGTGCATGGCGGAATGCGAACGGCTTGCTCCACCTAATTTACACTTCGGGAAACCCATGGCAGGCAGCGAGCCGCCATCCGGCGATCGATCATTGATGATTTTATAAAAGTAGAAGCTCGGGCGGCTGAACAGAAGATCGCTGCGAACAAAAAATCGGGGGCACCATGGCGATCGAAACCACATTGACGGACACCGAGGGCTTCGAATGGGACTTTCGAAGCGGTGCTGGCGGCACCGACGGCTTCCGCGTCTTTGACGGCGCCAATGACGCGTTCGATGATGGCCTGGTCCTTCTGGTCAACGGGACTGCCGTCAATCCGCAGTCCGCCTCGCTGGACGAAGGCGGCCGCGAACTCAACGCGGTGCCGGTGCTGATCGACGGGATTGCGGTCCAGCGCTCGATCCTCGTTTCGGATGCCGGCATCTCCGCAACCGGCTTTGCGCGGTTCCTCGACAGTTTTACCAATACGACCGATGAGACGGTGACGATCACCGTCAGCACCCGAACCGAAAGCGGCGCCGACTTCCAACTTACATTTCCGACGACCAGCAGCGGCGATCAGGCGCTCACGTTGGATGATGTCGGCTTCGTCACATCCGACGGCGCCACAAATTCCGATTCGAAAGTCATGATCGCCTATGGTGATGGGGGAAGTGGGGCCGCGTCGCTGCTGGGGATAGGGATGGTCGTCGATGTGATCACCGTGAGCTATGCGATCACGCTCGCCCCGGGAGAGACGAAAAGCCTGTTGCAGTTTTCGACGCAAAGTGACGCGGCAAACGGGGCGGATGCGGCGGTCGATCTTGCGACCTTTACCGGCAACGCACAGGCGCTCGAGGCGGCCGGCCTGCTGGCCGGATTGAGCCGCGAGGAGCAGTTGACCATTGTCAACTACTCCGGATTCGACAATGTGCAAGCGCCCGCCACGCTGATCGACGGCGAGGGCACCGCCTGGACGATCGACAAGTTGGGCCGCCTGCAAACCCGCGATACGGATGCGATGTTATTCGAAATTCCGGCTCTCGCGCAGAATTGGGACAACCTGCGCAGTATCGATATCGACGCAACGAACAGCGAGGTCACGGTTTCGAAAGACGGCTTCGAGGCAAACCCGAATTCCGTCGTCGACTACACCTACCGGGCGCTGCAGGATCAAGGCGCCATTCGCCTTCTGGTTACTCTGGACCAGGCCTTCGCCTTTTCGCAGCCAGTGGAACCGTATGCCGGCGATGTTTACCTCGGCACTTCCGACTTAACGCTGCTTGCCCAGCATTTCCAATCCGGCGGACCAACGGATGGAAGAGTGATCGGCGCCGTCGTTGATGACAGTGTGTCCGGCTCAGGTGGTACGCTGCCCGCGGTCACAGTGGTGTTCGGCGCAGCGTCATCCGCCGATACAGTGAGCCTGTCGGGATCGACGCTAGGCTTGAATTTCTCAAATCAGACCTTCAATGGAGAAACCAAGGGCAGTTTTCTTTTTTACTTCTCCGTCAACCAGACAGGCCTTGCGGCGCTCGCGGACCTCGAGCGCCTGGGTGCGCCGGGCTATGAGGAACTGGCGGGCCTCAGCGATGCCGACCTCGCACAGATCCGCAACTTCACGCTGACATCCGCCGACCGTCTCGACGAGCAGGCGGGCACAGACAATGTCGACGACGTCTTTGCCGGCCATGTCTGGGGCGACCAGATCGACGGGCTGGGCGGCAATGACACGCTCAGCGGCGGCCGCTCCGACGATGTGCTGATTGGCGGCAGCGGCGACGACACGCTCGACGGCGGCGAGGACGACGATACGCTCACCGGCGGCGCGGACGATGATACGCTGCTGGGTGGCGCGGGCAACGACACGCTGAGCGGTGGCTCTGGCAATGATGCGCTGCGCGGGGGCGTGGGTTCCGACACGCTCGCTGGCGGCAGCGGTGACGATACTTATATGCTTGTCGCCGGCAGCGACGCGGTGACCGATACGAGCGGCGCTGACACGATCGTCTCGACAATCACCCGCAGTCTTGCCGGCTTTGCGACGATCGAGAATCTAAGGCTTGGCGGTACCCAGGCGATCGGCGGCACCGGCAACGGGCTTGCCAATAGCATCACCGGAAACGCGGCGGCCAATACAATCGACGGCGGCGCAAACAACGACCTATTGAACGGTGGTGGCGGTATCGACGTGCTGATCGGCGGCTCGGGCGACGATACCTTCGTTCTCGGAGCGGACAATGACAGCGTATCCGATGTTTCCGGCACTGACACGATCACCTCGACGGTCACGCGCTCCCTGGCAGCACTGACGACCATCGAAAACCTGACGCTGCTTGGCTCCGCCGTATCCGATGCGACCGGCAACGCCCTCGCCAACCGGCTCATCGGAAACGGTGCGAAAAACACGCTTGATGGCGGCACCAATGCGGACACCATGATCGGCGGCGCCGGCGACGATACCTATGTCGTCCAGAATGCCAGTGACGTGGTAGACGAATTCAGCAATGGCGGTTCGGGCACGGATACCGTCAAGTCGTCGCGTGACTTCAACCTGACGGCCGGTGCGAATGTCTTCGGCACCTTCGAAAACCTGATCCTGACCGGCACCGCCGTCAAGGGCACCGGCAACAGCGGCGTGAACACGCTCACCGGAAATGCAGTCGGCAACACGCTGGATGGCGGCACCAATGCCGATACGATGATCGGCGGTGCCGGCGACGACACCTATGTCGTCCAGAACAGCAACGACATCGTCAACGAAACCGCCAATGGCGGCGCGGGCAAGGACACCGTGAAGTCGTCGATCAGCTTCAACCTGACGGCCAGCACGAAGGTGATCGGCACCTTCGAGAACCTGACACTGACCGGGACCGACGCCATCAAAGCGACCGGCAACGGCTCGGCCAACGTTCTGACGGGAAACGATGTGGCGAACACGCTGAATGGCGGCTCGAACAACGACACGCTGAACGGCGGTCTGGGCAAGGATCTTTTGATCGGGGGCAGCGGCGCTGACAAATTCCTGTTCAAGACGACCCTGAGCGCAAGTACCAATGTCGATACGATCGACGATTTTTCGGTGGCGGACGACACAATCCAGCTCGAAAATGCAATCTTCAAGGCCGTGGTCGGCACCA
>Ga0307515_10009861_pt1 | contig 18400 bp, 19 predicted proteins | sample 17_EM_MG_FD_194513 | JGI IMG/M metagenome (GOLD analysis project Ga0307515, IMG submission 194513) | Populus trichocarpa ectomycorrhiza microbial communities from riparian zone in the Pacific Northwest, United States - 17_EM | ecosystem: Host-associated > Plants > Roots > Unclassified | place...
ACGAGCCAATATACAAACCCGGGCAGCTGGGGGTCACCCCAGGAGTATATACGAGACCCTGGAGTTGTTGCGCAAAAGTCCCGGCAGTTACTCCGGGTTTGTTTTACAAATTGGGTAAGTACTGTTGACGTAATCTACATGACTTGGAACAGACCGCCCATCTGCCGACTACCCAGTCGTTCGCCCCAGAACCTCATGATATGTTCCCACTCTGTTTTCGATCGCGGCATCCCTTCGCCACCCACCTGAGCTTCCCGGAAAGATCCAAAGCCTTTTCGAAAGGCAGCCTTATCACTCGAGGAGAGCGCAGACTCGGCGGGAGGTGATCTGTGGAAGAGTAGTAGAGGAACCAGGCATGGCGACTCCAAAGTTGGGTATGATAACAGTGAACCGCAGACGGAGACGACAGACCCGAGTGGTGCGGTAGATGAATCGGGGCTTTTCTGGAGTTGCTGCCTCCATCTCAGCAGGGCGAACTCAACGGCAACCGTGCCCCCTTGAGCAAACCCGAAGATGTGAATTTTTTGGGGACACCATCCGCAGCTATCGATCAGGTGGTCAAATATCCTGGCCAGAAGGTCGAGCGCGGGAGTTGGGTTGGGATTTGGGAGAAGGTCGCCTAGGGGATCAAATGATTCGTACCACTGGAACGCCTCCTCATACAGATAGGGTATCCTGTTCTCACTCGTTATAAATCTTCCGCACGTAATGACCGGGGAGAATAATAGACAGACCTTTCGGGGGCACGAAGGGCCAGGGTTGCCGTCTGCGGTAGCTTGAGCTGTTTCCCCAAGTTAGCGAACGGGAGATGCGTGTCGCCCAAGCCGTGCAAAAGGATCAACAAATTCTCGTCGACACCGTCATCGCTGGGAGTATACGAAAACGGGACTGGGACCGCGCTCTTTCCTGGTGGACTGTGTGTCACCGTAGTTTCGTCCGAGGGAGATCGTACGTTGAGGTGTTGCATGAGAGGCGACGCTGAGGGTGGTGGTTGTGGTCAAAGCCAAATCTCTCTTGTTCTCACCCACGTCGTCGTCGTCCTCTTTGACGATGTCTGGCAAAGCCCCGCCACGGGCTCCGAGGGCACTATTGACCTCGCTAGCCCATGCCAACGCCGCGTCTTCGAGCTCGACGTCGTCAAACACGACGCCAAACACGTCCACTACCGTTCGGCATCCCATCCCTACTGGACCGAGAAGTCTCACCAACGGTGGGATACCCAGACCAAAGTCGTTTTTAAATGGTTTCTCGACGCCCGTACCGTCGCTAAAGGGCAAGGAAGTCGACTACAGCAACATTGGGATTCCTAGGCAAGACCAATCCAATCTCACTACCGTACACGCATCCTAGCATTGTGATTTTTGAAGTCATATCTAATGGATTGGACAGGTCAACGGGGATGAGCCGCGGCCACCGTCGTCGAAACCACCGCCGCTGCCGCCCCTCTCGATGCAGCCGCCTCCACCTCCGCCCCCTCTCCCTCCCCCGCCAGATTTAGCGCCCCCACCACCCCCTCCTCCCTCTACCTCCCCACAACCTAAGCCTCCCTCAGATGCACCACCCACCCTACCGCCTCCCCCACCACCTCCGCCAGATTCACAGCCTCCGCCCCCACCACCCTCCGATCCACGACCACCTCCTCTGCCAACTCTACCTGCGAAACATGTCATGCTGCCAATCCACTTTTCGAAACCTTTGAAGCCAAATCTGATATTACAGTCCCCGGTGAGATCGCCACAACCATCCGTTTCCCCGAAGCCACTACCGGAGCCTGCCGCCAGGCCATCTCCTCCCCACTCACCACCGCCTGCCCAGCTCCCGATCGAAGAACCCTTACCCCTGCCCCCGCCGCCAAAATCTCCCTCGCCTGCACTTGTCTATAGCTTGCCGTCCCCACCGCCTTGGCCGACTGATCAATCCGAGTTCCCTCAAGATGATCGAACTTACAAAATTCTGTTCGACGCATCCGTCGAAAAGGATCGGGATGGTCGCTTCCGCCAATTGATTGAGAAGATCCAGCAATTAGATCCCAAAGCGGAGCACAGGATTAAGGGGAAAGGGAAAGGGAAGGAAGTATTGTATCGATATGAGGGTGAGGTCGTGGAAGGTGAGCACATGCCGCCCGTACGAGATCCGAGGAAGGTATCAGGTATGAGGAGGTTGCAAACCCTGAGACCTGGAAGAGGGGAATTTCATGTGATCAAGTACGAAGTAAGTGCATTTGGGACCTCGTGGGGTTAAGGTTTAACTCATAGTCTTCTAGCACGATCAATATTCAGTTGGACCACCTCCCCCCACTGCGGTCTTGGCAGTTAATATCTCACCACTTGCCTCGAACCAGCAGATCCGTCGACACTTCGCCGTTCATGGTCGCATCGTTTCGTTTGAACCTGAAATTGATAAGACAACCGGCAGCGCGTTGGGGATTGTGTACATCAAGTTCTCAACGCACGAGGAGGCGAAACTTTGCGTGGAGAAAGAGCATGGTGGAAGAAGCAACGGACAGGGGTCAACGCTGAGTATCCAAACTGTACCTGGTGAAGAGCTAAAAGTTGTTCTCGACGATGATGCCAAATCTAAACTCAAGGCAATTTTGAGGGAGTTGGATGACCGAAGGCGAAGGGAAAGAGAGGCAGTCCTAAATAAGAAAAAGGAAGCCGAAGCCGAAGAGCGTAGAAAGAAGGAGGAGGAACAAGCCACGAGGAAGGAGGCCGAAGAGGCAAGAAGAAACCGACCACCTGCACAACCTGATCCCCGTCATCGTAATGTTCTTCCTCCAACACGCCATCCGCTACCTGCCCATCCCGGGGTTGCCGCTTCGACTGTTCCTGAGTCCAAACCTCCCCCGCCTGCTCTGGTCCGGACAAGGAACCTGCACTCGGCGTCAAGATACTCTTCCCGCCCAACCCTTTCCCTTCATGACCATTCCTCCTCGTCTACACCCATCCACACGAGAGGCCGTCCAAACGATCGATACAGTGGCCGATCAAGCTACTACTCAAGGAGTCGTTATTCCCCTCGTCGATACTCGCGGTCTTGTTCCCGCTCATATTCGAGGTCAAGATCGCGCTCGAGGTCCCCATCACCAATCTCGCGCAAACCCGGCCAGTCATCCCGGTACCTCGGAAGACAAAGCCAACGAGAAGCCGTGGACACTGAACTGGAGCGTAACGGCAACGAGTATGTGACGATTGGAGAATCCGGGGGCGGTCAACTCGGAACCCATGTGAAGGAAGAGGATGTCCGACGTTTCTTTGAAGGATTCAAGGTGGATAAGGTGCACATCCCGTTAGGCTCTGTCCGAGTCTCTGTTGACGAATTATAATCTGGTCACATATTCTCTCCCCTCACAGGTTCTCCGTGACCACCTTGGATGGTACGTGACGTTCCAGACGTCGGATTCCGCGCGGAAAGCAAAGACAGTGTTGAATGCAGGCACCCGTACCTTGGCCCACACATCCGTGACATTGAATGTTCACACACCTCCGTCAACATGGACACCGTCTATGCGTGCTTCTAGGCCTTCCGCTCGAGAAGCCGCCAAGCGATGGCGGGACGATGACATGGTCGAAGAGGCCGAGCGACTCATTATGAAGGAGCTGCGGACACTTTTGGAGAGGGATGTGATGGACAGGGTGGTTGGCGTCAAGCTTCGGCAGATGGTCACTGAAGAGGAGAAGGCACGAAAGGCGAGAGGCACGAAAGTTGATAGCGCGGAAGGCGATGCTGCCGCCGAGGAGAAAGAAAAGAGAGGGCTCAAAGGTCTTTCGTTCAAGAAGAACAAGGTCGTTAAACCCCAACCTCTACTCCCCACGGAGGAACATCTGGTACAAGAAGTGGGTCCAAAGCAGGAGGTGGATGAAGGTCACGAAGATGAGCTCGAGGCGGCGCAAAGACCAAAGAAGAGACAAAAGGTCGTCATCGAGGACGTCGCCGAGCCTGATCCCGAAGCCGCCCCGGCCGTCGACGAGGCCGACGAAGAAGAGGACCGCGCCTTTTCCCCGCAGGACAACATTGCGAAGAGAAAGGAACCCCCCACCGCAGACTTTGAGGATGTTCGTCCTGTCAAAAAGTCGAAAGCAATTACCAAGAAGGTCGAGAGGAAACAGACAGTCGTCGAACAGCCTCTTACACCAGATGTCGTTATCCCTGGAGATGTCGATTTTGAAGTTCCCGTCATCACGGAGGTCCGCCTATCTGTTGACAGAGAGTCCTCAGCCTTCGCCACTCCAGAGCCTGCGTTCGTCTCCTCTGATCCAATCGCGGATGGGTTGTTTGAGGACGACGAAGACATGTACTTCGCCAAACTCGCCCTTGCCCGAAACTCAAACGGGAAATTCAACATCCCCCTCTCTCGTCCGGTGGAAGCAGAAGAACCCGATCCTGACGCGCCCCCGCCTTTCCGAGTACATACCACCGGGTCCGCTCGTACTGAAGGGTATTACAAGATTACCCATGCCGAGAAATCTGCTTACGTCGCGCAATATACCGCTCAGGCGAAGACCGCAAATAAGGATGCCATCCCCGAATCCGTTGTGTCTGCCCCAGCCCCTGTGGTCACGTCCTCGCGTTCCAACCGTGCAAACGCGAGGAGACGCGCCCAGGGCATTGAGGAGATCAATCAAATGCAAAGGGCTATGCAACTATCTCTAGGTGAAACTCCGGCCACAGACCAGGTCAAGTTCAATCAGCTCCAGACACGCAAGAAGCACCTTCGGTTTGCGAGGTCCCCGATTCACGACTGGGGTTTGTATGCGATGGAACGAATTACGCGCGGAGAGATGGTTATCGAGTACGTGGGAGAGGTCATCCGTGCCGCCGTCGCCGACAAAAGGGAGAAAGCGTACGAGAGACAGGGAATCGGGAGTAGTTATCTCTTCAGAATCGACGAAGATCTAGTCGTGGATGCTACGAAGAAGGGTAACCTTGGGTACGTTTTGACCCTGCTGTACGCGTGGCGCCTGATCTGACTTGACACATTCCCGCAGGCGACTTATCAACCACTCCTGTGACCCGAATTGTACGGCAAAGATCATCACCATCAGCGGCGTGAAGAAGATTGTCATTTACGCCAAGCAAGAAATAGAGTTGGGAGACGAAATCACATATGGTGCGTTCTGAGTTTTTGGCAAGAACGTCGCACCAACCGGGATTTTTGCTTCCAGATTACCATTTCCCTATAGAACAAGACAAGATCCCATGCCTGTGTGGATCTGCGAAATGTCGTGGCTATCTGAACTAAACAACAGTGGGATGCTACGGTTCCTGGGGAACGACGTACGTTATTTTTCATTATGCAGGCTTGCATATTCTAGTATATTTCCTTTCGCATCGTACATCTAGTTCCTTGTCGTGTTTGCACCTTGCTGTTTGACTTGCTATTGGGATTATCTTTGTGCGGTTCCACTATACCCTTTCCTGGCGTTGCTCGGATGTAGCGCCGGTAATCTGACGTTCTGCAACCACTCGAACGCTCAAGTTCACGGACAAGTATTCAACGTTCAATGTTCAGCGAGCAACGCTTTTGACTTAGTTGCATCAGCAGCATCAACGAGGAACGCGGACCCGCAGCGGGACGGAGGCGACGTTCGCCGGGCGATAGTCGTCAACAATAGGACAGACAATAACGGAAATAAGCGCCCTCCCATACATACACATATCGGGGACGTCAATGATCCCGTCGAAATTGCGTCGTGCCAGGTACGCTGGCTGTGCTATTACTACACTGTCAGCGAGCCTTGACCTTCCGTGGCTGCTTTGGCCTGTTCCAGTGAGAAAACCTATCACTTTCCAGACCACCAAGGAAGTGTGACTGTGAGGGTGACGGAAAGAGGTAAGTGTGACACGTGACTAGTGATCGAAGATGATCGGGATCACGTGGGCACGGTTGTCTATTGTTTCTGCTCTCTTTTGTTCTTTGGACAATATCATACAAAACCATGGCACGAGCCGCTGTGCGTTCCTTGTTTTACTCTCTCTACCACCACCGCTATGCGTCGTCCTGCGTCATTCCGGGTCGACGTCTCCACCCCTGTGGATGACGATCCCCAACCAACCACTCCAGCTACGATGACAAGCATCGCTCTCTCACCCGTGACTTCGACCTCCAAATTACCCTTATCCTCCTACAAACCCGTTCAACCATCACTTGCGCTCCTCTTCTCTTTCATGTCCCGTCGGGATATGCTCTCCATTTTCGTTCCGGCGGTTCTCGTTTCCCTCATCTCCGGTGGTGTTGCACCTTTCATGACTATCGCGGTCGGTCAAGTCTTCGATGCGTTCGCTAAATTCCCGCTCTCCAATCCAACCCAAGAAGACAAAGTCAAGTTGTTGAGAGGTGTCGGGATATCCGCTATTACGTTGCTCGCTCTGGCCGTCGCTGCCCTCGTGCTCAGCAGCGTCACTTCGAGCCTTTGGATTGCGACGGGCGAACGGAACTTACGAGCTTTACGCCGTCGTGCCTACCACGTTATTACCAATAAGGAGATGGTCTGGTTCGATAACAAGATGGGTTCCGATGATTCCGTGAATGCGGCCAACGGCGAAGATGGTCCCATTGGTGCGGGTGGTATGATGGCCCAATTTGTTAAGTACGCTCTCTTCCTCTCGAGCTCTTCTCGCTATGAGTCCCTAACGTATTCGTGTAGGGATACCGAAGATGTCCGCTCTGCGTCTTCCCTCGCTCTTGGGCTGGTTATCCAATACATGACCACCACTCTGGTCGCCCTTGCTCTCGGCTTCCAGGGTTCATGGTCGCTCACCCTTGTGGTTTTATCTACCTTTCCTATTCTCATCCTCCTCGGTGGACTCTCCCAAGGACTCTCCCACAACCTGCTCATGGGCGAACGTTCCTATACGGCGATTGCGGCGACTCTCGTCGACCGTGCAGTTGCCGGGATCGCTACCGTCAAGGCTTTCAACGCTCTCAATCACGAACTGAAGGCCCTTGAAGGCGCTCTTATCGGCATCAGGGCCGCCGCCGGCAAGATCATCACATTATGGGGTGTCAACATGGGACTTACCCAATTCTTCATGATGTCCATGTTCGTCCAAGCATTCTGGTACGGCTCGAAGCTTGTCCGAGAAGGTAGAAACACTCCCGGCGAGGTCATGTCCGTCTTCTGGGCTTGTCTTATCGCCACCAGCAATCTTCATATGGCTACTCCTCAGTTCCTTCTCCTCGCGAAAGGCAAGACTGCCATGGCTTCCCTTCTCAACATGATGGAAGCACCGGCTCCTGAGGATGCTTCCCGCCATTCGACTCATTTCATCCCCCTCTCTCGAAAGGTCAACAAATTCAGGAAGATCCAACCCTCCAAGTGTCAAGGAGAACTCGAGATGATTGATGTCACTTTCGCATACCCTTCCCGTCCCACCGTCCCCATCCTTGACAATGTGACGATGTATTTCCCTGAAGGAGATACCACTTTCATTGTTGGCGGTTCTGGATCCGGAAAGTCTACCGTGGCTCAACTCCTCACCGGCATGTACTCCCAACAATCCGGACAGATCACCCTCGACCAACAGGATATTCAAGTCCTCGACGAGAGGTTCGCCCGCCAACATATCGCCCTCGTCTCTCAGTCGTGCATCATGTTCGACATGAGTGTCCATGAAAACGTCGCGATGGGACTGGCCGGTTCTCCTTCCGGAAGGCGCCCCGAGGACGTTACTCGTGAAGAGGTCATCGCTGCTTGCAGAGTTGCTCTTATGCATGAGTTCGTTCGCGACCTCCCAGATGGTTATGACACCATTCTTGGAAACAGCGGTGCCAACTTATCTGGCGGTCAGAAACAGCGGTTGGCAATTGCCCGTGCCTACTTGCGCGACCCGACCGTTTTGATCCTCGGTACGTTCAAATTCCGTAGGACTATTGAACTTTTCTAACTCTTCTCAAAGATGAGGCGACCTCCGCTCTTGATGCCACTTCCCGAGTCTTGGTCTTCGAGGCGATCAAACAGTGGCGCAAGAACAGGACCACTATCGTTGTCACTCACGACCTTAGTCAAATCTGCCCCGAAGACTTTGTGATCGTGATGAAGGATGGTGTCAATGTCGAGACTGGGTACCGGGATGACTTGGAGTGCATGAAGGGGGGCCACTTCAGCGAAATGGCCACCTCCCAAGGTGCTGCTCTCCCCGAACGTGATATCGATCAAGAGGTCGCCGAGAAAAAACTCAAAGTCCAGACGATTCTCGACGAGACAGAAGAAGCCGGATCTGAGGCAATCGCCCCATCCGCCCTCGGGAACTGGATGATCGACGTTGTTGCAGACCTCACCAATAACAAGTCTCGCCCCCGGAGCGTCGTCCCGCCTCGGGTTAGCCGCGTTATTGGTGACGAAACTTTTACCACATTCCCCCGACCAAGGCGGCCCTCGAGTGCCTATGTCCCGCCGCTCACAATCCCACAACCCGCCGCTAAATCTAACCCCCACAACCATCGACTCAGCCTCCAATTTTCTCCAACCTCCCCCGTCTACACCCTCCGTTCCGAACCCTCCTACGTTCTCGATGATGAGGACTTTGATGCCGAAAAGGATACCATTCAGAGGTCCGCGAACCAAGCGAGCAGCCGCCGGACGCGACAACGTACGCGTTCAAAACCCGAACTGCGGGCGGTCACTGTCGGGGAATTGGTTCCGGAAACAGCCTCAACCGAGACCCCCATCTCTTTCTTCAAACTCTTGCGCGATATCTACCCCACTCTCCCTCATAAATTCTTCATTTTTCTCGGCTTCTTCATCGCGGCCGCTAGCGGCGCAGTTACCCCGGTTTTCTCTTTTGTCCTCTCGAAACTTTTTGTTCAAGTTTCTGCCGGCGCACAAGACGCCTCACTTATCAAAATCTTTGGAGGCATTGTGTTGGCGCTGGCCGCCATGGACGGGCTGCTGTTGGGTCTCAAGTACTTCATCCTCGAGAAGATCGCCATCTCCTGGGTCAACCGACTTAGGATTTTCTGCTTCCGATTGATCCTGCTTCAGGACAAGACGTGGTTCGACAAGGTGGACGGATCAAATGGACCCATCAAACTGGTTCAAATCCTCATCAAGGATGGTGACGACGCTAGGAGCTTGCTTGCTACCGTCATCCCTCAGGCGATCGTCGTCATTGTCATGCTCGGAACCGGCTTGCTCTGGGCTATGATCAGGGGATGGCAATTAACCCTTGTTGGAATGGCTATCGCTCCGCTTTTCGTCGTCACTATGGCTGTTCAAACCAACTTGGTCGCCAAGTGCGAGCTGAGGAGCAAGCGTGCTCGCGAGCAGGTGGCGAAGGAATATTACGAGGTAGGATCTACCCCGCTTGATGATACTTCATGAACTCACTGTTTGATTAGGCTATCACTAACGTGCGCTCGATCCGTGCCATGGCATTTGAGCGGTTCTTCGAGCAATCTTTTGAGAAGTCCGTTCAGAATGCTCACGCTGCCGGAATAAAGGGTGCCTTCGTCGAAGGCTGCACCCATGGTATTGCCAGCTCCCTCATCTACCTCTCGGAAGCCGTCTTGTTCTACGTTGGCGCGATCTTTGTTGCCCGCGGCACTTACACCTACTCCCAGATGGTTGAGGTTCTCAACCTCATAGTTTTCACTGTTTCCCTCGGTTCTCAACTTATGGGTTTCAGTACGTGGAATCCTCGTTTGGAGCTCTCATCTCTTGTTGACAATTTTTTTAGCTCAGAATATCGCTACTTCCGTCCAAGCGACTCGCGACTTCCACCGTCTCATGCAACTGTCGACCAACACCCAGGAGTCACATGGATCCGCGTGCCCTCCTATCAGGGGTTCGATTACCCTGGACAAGGTCTCCTTCGCTTACCCCGAGCGACCTGAGGTTCCAGTCCTCAAGAACGTTTCGCTAAAGGTCCACGAGGGAGAGTGCGTCGCGCTGGTTGGTGCATCTGGTTCTGGAAAGTCCACCATCGCCGCTCTCCTCCAGCGACTCTACGAGCCTACTTCCGGATCGATCGTCATCGGACCAAATCGATTGGAATCTATCGATGTCAACTATCTCCGTGATCACGTCGCTGTGGTCAGCCAGAGCCCGAACTTGTTCGACGCCCCCATCAGCGAGAATATCGCCTACGGGTCCCGGGCTTTGTCTCAGGCCCAGATCGAGGAAGCCGCCAAGTCTGCTCATGTTCACGACTTCATCACGTCCCTTCCAAAGGGATACGAGACCGCTGTTGGAGAGGGCGCTTCGCTGATTTCAGGTGGTCAAGCTCAGCGCATCCAAATCGCCCGCGCACTCGTTCACCCCTCCAAGATTCTCATCCTTGATGAGTGCACCTCCGCTTTGGATCCTACCAACCAGGCTGCTGTGTTGGAGACCATCAAGGACGCCAAGGTCGGACGCACCACGGTGATGGTCACCCACAAAATTGCCGCTATGAAGATGTGCGACCGCATCCTGGTTGTTCACGACGGTACCATCGCCGAAACCGGCGCCTTCGACGAACTCATGGATCGTAAGGGTGTCTTCGCCCAGCTTGCGAGCGGCGGTGAATGGTTCTCAAATTGAACGATTTTTTATGATCTCTGGACAATTCATTTGACGATCTTTTTTGTTTCTCCGGGCTGTACCATTGTTACACTATCCTACGTTATCCTCTTCGACGTTCACGACACTCCTTCAACCTGTTGTACTTCACTCGCATAACACTCGCATCCTCTGTAGTATACGCATCAACTTCACGGCTTAGACGAATACCTAGTTTATATCGTGTAACCCTCACAAAGTGACTATATAGTAAACATTCAACAACTTCATGCGCGATTGGTGACGGACATTGCGGGCCCAGAAAGAGCCACACCCGTGGCTGAGACAAGCTTAAGACAAAGGCAAGTGCCGGTAAATTCTTACCTCTACACACAGCTGCTCGTCTCGCCGCAATAGTTTTGCTCGGCCGCTTAGTATGGTACCACCCACGGCGGCGGCTCTTCCACCCTTCTTCCCCAGGTTGTGTCAACCGAACGACTGTTGCGCTGGACTCCGCTGCTCCCGTGTCATGGAGGTTGTTACTTTACAGTGGATATCCGATGCGTATGGTCTTGTTCGGCTGGTGGGAAAAAGTTGGAGGCGATTTCACTGATGCGTTTTTCGGATGGCGAACTTATTCTCTCCTCGTCGCCCTTCTGCAAAAGTTTCCATTGGGCGAGAACGATCTGTAAGATTACGAAGCCGCCAAATAAGCCGCGATGAGAATTGCTTGAGCTGATGGGAGGGAACCATGCGATGTTCTAGGCGACTTTATAATCCGAGTTTGCGCCTCCACGGTGAGTGCACGCTATGGTTATGAGCGAAGCCCACTCGACCGACACCCATTCTATCGCCCGGGCACAGGCCATCTTGCTGATGCGTATTCACCAGCAATCCGTCTGCCGATAAACTGCATCGGGTGGGGGATTTTGAATGGGGGATTCAACGTTTAACGTGTAGGCTCAAGATCCACTGGTTCTTGCCGGCAACTATTTGCTTGGTGGTGTTGATCCATCTAGATGAGAGTCGATCAAATCGATCACCACTGTTTGATGCACCCTGACGCTCACCCCAGGCCATTGCCTGATCTAACCCTCTCATTGTCCCATGTGTTATCCACCGGGTCGCCCAGTGTTCTCTGTGCTCTACCCCTTTGTTGCGCATACATCCCATTGATCACCACCATGTCTGGAGGCGGAGCTGGGTGGGACGGAAGCGAGCTTGGCTGGTGTCTGAGACTCTTCGAGTTCGCTGTTTCGCTTGCGGCATGCTGAAATTAGGTCACCATAAAGTGCAGTGTACTGTTGCGCCCCGCTTTCCCAGTCCAATTCCGTGACATTCCTTTCTCCCGCCATGATGCTCACAGCCTCCTTCGGCCTTCTCCTCGCTGCCATGTTACAGGCGTCGTCACTCGTTAATGCCACTGCTGTCGCCTCAGACCCCTGCGTTGCTATTGCAGGCAAACCATACGTCATTCCTTCCCAAGCCTTGGCTTGTCTCACGTCATTCACTTACAACGAGACTGTCAAGACCAACGCCATTGACTTCTTCAACTTTAACTTCTCCTACAAGCATTCTCCACCTCCCTCCCAGGAGTCAACCGTCGAGATCCGAGGGGGGTCCCCCCGACTTCGAGCAACGAAATACCAGGCGAGTTTTATCAGCGCTATCCACGACGTGGTCTCATGTTCCCGTTTGCAGTCGGATTACGCTTCCGACCATGATCTCTTCGATGTCTCCTTGTCCTTGAACGACGCTCGCACCAACCAGTGATCTCCACTGAACATCTCCTGATATACCATTTTCCAAAACCTGTTGCCCACTCCCGTAATCAGTCTCTTCGAGGATGGCAAGTACAACACCTATGTCGCTCCAGACGCCGTCGAGTTCGTTAGTTTGCTCGGAGACCAGTTGACTAGCCTCTGTGGCGACCTTGGCTTCGACCGGAAGCGACTTGCTGGTGCGGGGGTGGTGGAAGTCGAGGGGAAGGAGGCCAATGATTACGATGACCACCTCGCCACTGCCCAAGCCGGAAACTTCCTTGACCATGGAATCCGTGTCAGCAGCGTTTTCACTGGCTACCGCACTGTAGGCTCTAACTGGTCTCAGAGGGTTGGCCCCTTCTGTTGTCGACAATTCCCAGATCAAGATTACCTCATCATGAGGATAATCCCCGTTGGCTCCAAGAAGGCCGAGAAGGTCAAATTTTCATTCTACGCCACTTACTATGGAGTTCCGTTCACAGATAACACCTCTTTGTGGGTGCAGTCTGCCTCTGCCGAACGTCTGTGGACTAACCGAAATTTCCTAGCTGGGAGGTCAACTGTGCTGCCAGAAAGGAGACCAACGACGTCAACTACCTCGAGGGATCCTCGACGAGTCGCGTAGCCAAGAGACCGAAGTTGCAGCCTATCGCTGAAATCAAGGATGCCTCGACCCCCGCCTCCGCAGTTGACCTACCCCACAAATATGTCCCAACAATCTCCCCTGTTGCGGGCAGCGCAGGTGCGCCCTACCCGCCGATAAACAAACCGGAGTAGTAAGCAACGCATTTGCGAGTGTTCTCATCCCTTCTGATGAAAGCTCCAGATCTATGTCAGCACTTCGCCCCTGGAGCGGATAACTTCTACCAGCTCCAGTTCGATGTTGAACCCGCTGTGGATGAGTTTACCAGCAAGGGTGTAACCAAGTTGATCACGAACCCCCACAACAACTGTGGTATGTCTTCAGACACTCTCTGGTTCCCACAGCCGTAATGTCGGCATCAAAAACGTCAAATCAAATCAGTTTTGGCTGGAGAAATGACAAATGACCGCCGGGTTGGTCGTATTCCTACAGTGCTAGCTTACTAGGGCTGCCACTCCAGCCAACCGTAAATAGAACGTACACCTATTGGGAATTTCGTGTTTTATACTTGGACTGATAGTTTCGTCGAATACGCTGAATTCACAATTGTTTGCCACTATCCAAATTGGGAGGTGATGCCGACAGTGAGCCACGTGCGGAATCCTGTCCTGCCAGCCTCGATCCGTACCGTGGTCGGAGGTAATACGCGGCCATTTAACTTCAAAGGCCACACTCAGCGCATCTTTCGCTTCTCTCGTCATCCCCTTTTCCTTCGGTGGTTACGGACACGACTTGATCCAGGTCTGGTGACATACGACCACCATGTACATCACCCTCCGGCTCGAACTCCAGTACCAAGGCGATAAGGCTCGCAAGATGAATCACGACCGCGATCCTGGACACAGGGTTCTCCCTTGGTCGCCCTACGACCCAACCCGCAACAAGCTTCCCGAAGGTGCATTCAGCTGGAGGAAGATGCTCGACGGTGACCTCAAGATCCTTGAATTTGGACATCCGGAGACCGTCAACTACGTCAAACAGAGCGCAAAGATCTTCTGCAACTATTCAGTGGAAGAGAACGGAGTGAGTCTTCGTGGGTCGTCCCTTGTAGTGAAAAAAACTGATGGAGCGACAGCCCTCCCATCGATCACTATGTACGAGGGTCGCTCAGCTTGAAAAACCATCTATGCGGGGGTTCAAGGAACAAATCTGCTTGTGAGTTCTTTCCGGTCACTGCGTGGGGCGAAGGTGACCATGGTCTCATGTCTTGGTTTCGGTCGTACAGGAAGTACGTGAAAATTATGTCCGCAAGGTATGAAAGGCGCAGGGAACGGGACTCCGAGCCCGATGAGAGAACTCAGAGATCGATTTCTCCTGGTCCGCCACGCAAGAGATCCCGCCCCGACGTGGATCCAACGAGTTCACGGTCGGTGTATCAACGTCCTAGATCACCATCCCCGAAACCGCATCCATCAACTCCGCGTTATCCAGCTGCTGCAAGTCAAAAGCCCCCTCAAACGCCCACACCAAGCCTCAGGTCACATCAAGATGACCGCTACAAGTCCAGCCCAAGATTGCCCAAAACACCGCAAAGCTCTTTCTCTACTCAACCCTCCACGTCCGCGCCCAATGATCCCAAAGATAGCCCGAATCACACGTCCAAACCGAATGCACCGTTGAAAATATCCAGTGCTCTGGCGACGTTGTCTTCTTCTACTGCTTTATCATCGATACTATCGCGCACGGACGGCGCTGAACCTCCGCAGCGGACTACGAACTCCGTTTCGCAGAGTCCGGCGCCGGTGTCTGTGTCAACGTCGGCCTTGGGCTTGTCTGCCAAGCAGTTTGATCTGGCAAAATTGCAGAGCTTGTCCCAAGCCTTGCAGAACCATGGAACGATGTCCACTGCTTCGACTAACGGCAATAGTAATCCCCATATCCCCAAACCTGCAGTTGTGCCCACCGAGCCCAGGTCAACACATCCGATAGCTGCCGAGCGCTCGAACTCATCGTTAGTATGTTGTCCAGCCCCCTGCTTTTTGTGACTCGCAGTTGATTGTCTTAGACGGAGAAGGCTTCTGAATCTTACAGGGAGTATGCCCGTCCGAATGTGCACAATGAAGGAGAATCTCGCGAACGACGGGCTTCGATGAGCTCTCGCACGAGTGAACGACCGTTGTATGGTGGTGGTTACCGGAAGGAGAGCCTTGGGTCACACCCGGATCGCCCTCACTCCAGGGACAGGGAGATAACACTCGTGCCTCGGAAGCGTTCCAGGTCTCCTATGTTAATACCGCGAGGGCCCACACATGTGAGGGCTCGTTCGCCGGTGCGTCATCCGCGGGATGCAAGAAGCAGTGATCTCCAGATGTTACCGTACGACGATAAAGAACGAGATAGGGCCTGGGAACGAGAACGAGAACGAGAACGAGAGAGAGAATGGCTGCGCGAACGTGAGAAAGAGAGAGTCTGGGAACTCGAAAGGGAAAGGGAAAGGGTCCATGAGCGTGAAAGGGAGGAGGAGCGAGGACGCGAGAGGGAACGGGAGAGAGAAAGGGGACGACAGGTCAGCAGTGACCTCAACGGTGTCCATCCATCCCGCAAAGGTGAACTGCCAACGTCGGTCTGTGGGCCCTCGTGCTGACGCCGTTTTCCAGCGCTGATTGACGATGCACGACATCGAGAAATCCGGGCGACGACATCATTGACAACGGATGGCGACAAGGTCAAGAGCCTACAGGACGAATTGGCTGCTGCCAAAATGGCACTAGCTCGAGCAGAAGAAGAGCTCGAGGCGGAGAAGCTTTTCTCGGCCAACGAGAAGCAAGTTGCGGCGACCTACGCACAGAAGTACCTTTTACTTCGGGAGCGGAGCCAGTTGACGAAAGACACTCTGGTGAAAGTGCAAACTGACCTCAAGTCTGAGAAACGGAAGAACGAGGAACTGGAGCAGGTTATCAGTGATCTGCAGCGAGAGATGACGTCTCCGAAGATGGTACCCGAGGTCCTCGAAGCACTGGTCAAGATTGCCGGAATGAGCGTCCGAGTTAAAGATGCCCTCGAGAGGGAGGGAATGATGTCCTGACGATATGTAGGTATTGGGTGTGGTCCGCTCACTCGCCTAGTTCGCTTGTAATGTCACGTTCTTGTTGGTTTCTAGTCCCGTTGCAGTTGTTCGACTGAATTTCATGTCTGAGGTTTCATGGTGGGTGGAGCAACAACATTCAATGCATTGCTTAGAAAACGGTGGTGCTTAGAAATGAATGAAGGATATGCAGTGTCCATGTGTGACTTAACCCCAGATATCAACTTGGAAATCAGGTAAGAGAGGTATTATCGAATAATCATTAGTTATCGGAAGAAGAAAAAAAAGAAAACAACGCGCAGAGAAGCCTGAGGGTAATGACACCGTAAAACAATACGACTTTTGGTGGTGGAGGGGGTACTTTATGTATGTCTCCGAGGGGAGTCTAGACATGGAGCGCGCTTTGCATGGAGCCCAATCCACGACGCAACCATTCTTGAGGTGGAGTGCGATCGTTCTTCTCCTCCTGCTCAAGTGTAGAGGAAGAGAAGACGTGGTCGTTGGTATCAGAGAAAGCCCAGATGGCGGGGTCTGGAGCAGGAGTGGCGGTAACGGCACTAAGCTCATTGCCTGGGGAGGAATATCAGATCACTCGGCACTCTGGGGAAGAAGAGCGACTTACGGATAATCACATGAGTGAAGTAGTCCATGTTGAGATCGTTCTTGTCATAGCCGAAGGGGTCTAGAGGAAGACGATGAGGGAAGTGAAGGACAAGGGACCGATGGGGAACTTACTCTCGATTTCCTCACCGGCAACCAAGAAACCGAAGAAGACGAAAGCCTGGAATCGAAGGATTGTCAATTGGAAGTGTGATATGGATGAATGACGTGACGTACCACCACGGTTGTACCAGGAACCGTAATCCACCCCAAGGTCTTCCAGATTTGGAAGGGAAGAGCCAAACAGTAGATGACAGTGACGACCCACAGATGGATGGAGTACGAGAATGGGATGGGCGTAGTCAGGATACGCTCGAGACCAGTCAGCGAGTCAGTGAGGGAGAGTAGGGCGTTCAACAGAGAAGCTAAGGGGCATGAGCAGGGATCGGGCTAACTTTTCACGCAAGTGCTTACTGGTCGTGGACGGGTCAATCGCTTTCCTAGCTTGCAAGGCAGAGATATAGGAGCTCTGCCGTTAAAGTGAGTACATAACAATGGATGATTCAGCTAGAATCTCACCAGGTATAATGAAATCTCGAGAGGGATGTTGTGGGAAACGACGTGCTCCCTCATGGTGGCCCTTACCCTTGCGGCTTTCTTTCCCTTGATATCCTTTCCACGCTTGGTCAACTGGCGAACCAACAGGGAGAATGGGAAGACGTCGAAGATGGCGAACTGAGGAGGATTACGGGCGGGCAACAGGAAGGAATCATCGCCTGGACGAATTTTGAAAGACCCGGAAATAGGAGATCTTGGTTCCGAGGTAACCGGGAGAGGCAGTCCTTCGGCGCTCTTTCTGGGCTCACTGCGAGAAATCGAATGTCGAGTTCCATCCGACGAGCGGCCCGTCGGCATCTCGGACACATCAACCACCGATGGGAGACCGGCAGGCAAGGCATAGGGTGGAAGGAATTTAACGAGGTGATAGAGGTCTTCGTAGAAAATACCTTCCTCGCCGCGGAGGTAGTGCTTGATGGAGATGCCGAACGCCTCGATGAGATTGACAACGGTCTTCTTCTCGAGGAGGACCCTCGCCTTTCGCTCCTCCACGCTGGCTGCCTGTCCAGGGACCTCTGGCATGACATCTGTGAAACGCGGGTAAGACGGGTAAATACGAATCCATTGATGGACGCCCATACCTGGCACGTGGAACCACACGAGGCGAGCAAATGTCCTGCTGCCCAGGATAATCGCGGACCAGAATCGGCGGCCCTCGTTATACCTTTCGAAACTCGAGGTGGTACGGTACGAGATGACGAAACCGAGCACGGTGCCCAACCTAAACGGATATTTTTAACAAATGGGGTAGTTGGTCAACAGCTAAGAATACTGACACCGTCAGCAGTGTGGGCTGAAAGGAGAGATCATGGACGTATTTGGAAAGCGAGGTGACCATCGTCGCCCACGCGCTGAAAAAGAGGAGGATGTGCCAGCACCGGAAGAGAGCAGTTGCGAGGAGGGCGCTGATCAGGGATGACCGGAACCCTCTACCTCTACCAGTAAAGGGGTCTACGCCGGAGTGCATCGCATGGGCGGGGACTGCTGTAGCCATACCGGGAGTTAGTTTCAAAAAAGAGCGGAGGGGGTACAAAGAGAACAGAGGTGGGTTTTTTCACCGATGTCTCGCTCCCTTTATACTCAACCGAAATCACTTCCAGGCGCTTCCTGCGTGGAATCAGAATGGGGCCTGTGGTCTGGGTAAGTACCTCGCGACAGCCGATCACGCGTCACGCTTCAGGTCGAGGCACCAGCGGCCTTGGCAGCCTCGTGTGACACAATAAACACAAAATGTGTTTTCAAAACATACCTCGCAATCATCTCCCAGTCC